>OKUG01000339.1_pt1 | contig 18407 bp, 17 predicted proteins | sample 1606721 | NCBI WGS metagenome assembly OKUG01 (sample SAMEA3882539, study PRJEB24775) | human gut metagenome | biome: human-associated habitat; feature: intestine environment; material: feces | place: Netherlands | collected 2009/2010
GCTCGTCGAACAGGATGACATCCGGGTCCATGGCCAGAGCGCGGGCAATGGCAATGCGCTGCTGCTGGCCGCCGGAAAGGCTCTTGGGGAACACATTGGCTTTATCGGACAGGCCGACACGGGCCAGCAGCTCCTCGGCACGCTTGGAAGCCTCCTCCTTGCTCTTGAGCTTGAGCAGCTCCGGGGCCAGGCAGAGGTTCTTCTTCACGGTCAGGTGGGGGAAGAGGTTGAAGTGCTGGAACACCATGCCCATCTTCTGGCGCACGGCATCGATGTGGGCATCATCCACCTCGATGCCCTCAAACTTGATGGAGCCGCCGGTGGGGATCTCCAGCCGGTTCAGGCAGCGCAGGAAGGTGGACTTGCCGCAGCCGGAGGGGCCGATCAGGCAGACCACATCGCCGCGGTAGATGTCGATGTCGATGCCCTTCAGGACATCCAGGGTGGGGGTGGGCTGCTTTGCGCCCTTTTTGGCCTCACCGCCGTAGGTCTTGGTCAGACCACGGACTTCCAGGATCTTTTCAGCATGATTAGCGGTCACCTTGCGCCATCCTCCTCTCAAACTTCGACAGCAGCCATGTAAAGAGCATGACTAAGACCAGATAGACCACTGCAACGCCCAACAGGGGGAACATGGCCTCGTAGGTACGGTTCATAATGCCCTGCGCCGCATACAGCAGCTCCTTGCCGCCGATAACGGTGATGAGCGAGGTATCCTTGAGCAGGACGATGAACTCGTTGCCCAGTGCAGGCAGCACCGCGCGGATGGCCTGCGGAATGACAATGACCACCATGGTGGTCATGTAGTTCAGGCCCAGGCTGCGGCCGGCTTCCATCTGGCCGGGGTCCACCGCCATCAGGCCGCCGCGGATGATCTCCGAGACGTAAGCGCCCGAGTTGATGCCCAGTGCCAGCGCACCGACCATGGTAAAGTTGCGGCTGTTGGCAAAGATGACCATGCTCATAATGAGCAGCTGGACCATCATGGGGGTGCCGCGGATGATGGTGGTGTACACCTGACAGACGGCATTGAAGAAGCCCAGCACCGGGTTCCTGCGGCCGGGACGCTGCTGGTCGTGCGCAACACGCACCAGTGCCACCACACTGCCCAGCACCACGCCCAGTGCCAGCGCAATGGCGGTGACCAGCAGCGTAGTGCCCACGCCCTGGATGTACTGCACCCAGCGGTCGTTCAGGATGAACGCCTGATAGAATTTGAAGAACATTTCCTGCCCGAAGTCCAGCTTCGTGCCGCTGTTGAGCAGCTCTTTCAGCAGTTCGTATTGTGCGGCCATTCGCATCCTCGCTTTCTAAAATTGTTAGAATTTTGTAACCTGTTCTTTCCAAAAAAGGGGAGGTGCCCCAGATGGGGCCGCCTCCCCGTGATACAAGGTACAGCTGAATTATTCAGCGGTGATGTACTTGTCCACGATGGACTGCAGGGTGCCGTCAGCCTTCAGCTCTTCCAGAGCGGCATTGACAGCATCCTCCAGAGCGGAACCCTTTGCCAGACCGATGGCGTAATCCTCCTCGGCGTAGCTGGTGTCCAGAATGACCAGACCGGGGTTGGCGGCAACGAACTCCTTTGCAGGGGCATTGTCGATGACAACTGCATCGACCTGGCCATTGTTCAGAGCCTGCACAGCGGTCAGGCCGTCGTCGTATGCGACCACAGCGTCATCGCCGAAGTCATCAGAGCAGTAGATGTAGCCGGTAGTGCCGCGCTGGGTACCGATCTTCTTGCCTGCCAGATCATCAGGAGAGGTGATATCAGAGCCCTCGGGAACGATGATGGACTGGATGCCGGTAGCGTAGCTGTCGGAGAAGTCCATCACAGCCTTGCGCTCGTCGGTCACGGTAACGCCAGCCATCACGATGTCTGCCTTGCCCTGCTGCACGCTGAGCAGTGCGGCGTCAAACTCCATGTCATCGATCTGCAGTTCCAGACCCAGCTTCTCGGCAATGGCCTTGGCGGTGTCTACATCGATGCCCTCGATCTCACCGGAGTCGGTGGTCATCTCGTACGGAGGGAAGGTGGCGTTGGTGGCCATGGTCAGCTTACCAGCCTCCACGGTGGTCAGTTCAGCAGCGGCGGAAGAAGCAGCCTCGGAGGAAGCGGCAGAGCTTGCCACAGAGGAAGCAGCAGAGCTTGCGGAACCACCGCAGGCGGTCAGAGCCAGAGCAGCAACGGAAACAGCAGCGGCAGCCATGAAGCTGCGGCGAGAGATCTTTTTCATATTCAAACACTCCTCAATCTATGCAATATAGTTCGCTTTGCCCCGATGGGATGCGATTCATCGCGCTTTCGGGGAACGCACTTAGTATAGTTTGTACAAAACGAAAAGTCAATACTTGTGCATAATAATCCGTGAAATTGAAACGATTTTGCAAACATTTATGCAATAACGGAGAAAATATGTGAATATATGCAGTATAAACCGGCTTTTACAGGCTTCTTGCAAGCTCCTCCGCGCTGCGCTTAGGCACGCAGTAGTCGCGGTTTTCGTCCAGATAGTACTTTACACCGGTCTGCTCGGTCATGGGGACGATGCTGGCTTTGTGGGTGGGGTAGCCAAAAGCCACCATAAAGGCCAGCTTCTGCGGCTCCTCAATGCCCAGCAGCGCGGTCAGGGCGGGCTTATTGATCGCGCCCATGATGCAGCTGCCCACGCCCTTGTCCCATGCGGCAAGGGTCATGTTGGCAAGTGCAATGCCGGTGTCGGTGGCAAGGTCGCCGGGAATGGCGGTATCCTGCACCACAGCTGCATAAAAGGTGGGCAGCTCGTCCGCCTTGGGCGTGCCCTGCTCCGGCGGCAGATAGCCAGCCCATTTGACCAGCGGCTGTACCTTGGCCACCATCTCCGGGCTTTGCACCAGCACCAGACGCACCGCCTGCCGGTTTGCCCCGCAGGAGGACAGCCGCACGGCCTGTACGATATCATCCACCACATCCTGCGGCACGGCCTTTTGTGCAAACCGGCGGTAGGTGCGGCGGGTAGTCAGAAGTTCCATAACAGACATTATAAATCGCTCCTTTATCCGGTAAAATACAAAACGGAAAAAAACTATATAAAGTATAACAGATGCACCGGCGCACAGCAATGGCTGCGGCGTGGTTTTTTGCGGATACGGCGGCTGTATTGTAAAGGATAGTGACACTTATTCTTGTATCCTTGTATTTTTTTGGTGAATGTTTCCATGAAATACTTGACAATGGGGGGTAGGTAAAGGTATTATATAGGTGTAAACGCGTTACATGCAGTGTAAGGCGTGCTTGAAAGAAAGATTGTGAGGTTGATTATTATGTCTAATATCTCTCGTCGTCAGTTCCTGAAGGGCGCAGGTGTCGCTACTCTGGCTGTTGCTGCTGCTGGCGTGCTGGCTGGCTGCTCCAAGGAGGATGTTCCTGTGATTCCTGAAGTGACCACTCGTCCTGTGATGGTCATCTTTATGGCAGACAAAGGCAATGGCGAGACCGTGGTTGTGGGTGAGACTGCCAAGATTGATGTTCTGAAGACCGAGGACTCTGTGAAGGTTGCTGACATCGATAAGAAGCTGTTGCCCGAAGGTTACCATCTGGAGAACGAAAAGGCAGTCGTCGAGATTCGCAAGGATGCCTCTAAGGGCGAGCACATCATCGTCTTTGTGACTGATGTGACCTACACGCCTGCTACCAAGGAAGTTGATATTAAGGTGGCTATCACCAAACCGAAGGCTGGCGAAGCTGTCATGACTACTGTGAAGGCTAACGTTAAGAAGGATGCAACCACTATTTCCGCAGCTGAGATCACTCTGCCGGATGGCTTTACTTGGGCAGAGGGTACCGAGATGGATCGTCAGTACGATATCGCTACCTACGTTTTCCCCATTAAGCACATCGCTTGATTGTGCGCGTAGTAACTTAATAGGTTAATAAGCACTAAATGGGCATCTGCATTTGCAGATGCCCATTTTTAACGAAATGACGTATATAAGGGTTGAACCCTTGTTCTGCCACTTCTTCGGCAACGGGCAACCGCTTCCGTCAAAGCCTGCGGCTTTGCAAACCCTCTCAGGCTCACTGCGTTCGCAAGGCGAGATGACTGAGAGGGTCTTACTTTCTCTTCGGCAGCGGTACGCACAGCACCAGACTGATGCCGATAGCCAGCGCCACCGCAATTTTAAAGGTGCTGATGCCCTTGGCAAGGGCAAGGGCGTTTTCGTTCTGGATGAAATAGTAGGCGGTGTAGTAGATGCCCGCGCCCGGCACAAGCGGGAAAATGCCGGTCAGCAAAAACACCGTGACCGGCGTTTTTTGGGTAATGGCAAACACGCGGGTAAGGATGGTAAGCGGAATGACCGCCAGCAGGGAGGCCGTGGCGGCGTCTGCGCCCAGCAGGGTCAGCAACTCGTACCACAGCCAGCCCACAGCGCCTACCAGCGCGCAGTAGGGCAGGCAGCGCCGGGGGCACGCAAACAGAATGGCAAAGCTCAGCGTGCCCGCCGCGGCCAGAAAAAACTGCGCGGTCAGCTCGCTGATCTGTACAGCTGTAAGGGACATCATACCACGACCACCCCCGTAAGTACTGTGTACAGCCGTAGCACAAGACCGGTGCCTATGGCAATGCTGGCGGCAATGAGCAAGGCGTCGATCATGCGGATGGTGCCGGAAAGGTAATCGCCCTGCACAAAGTCCCGGATGCCCATGGTAAAGGCGATGCCCGGGGTCAGGATCATCAGCGTGCCGATGATAGCGTGGCTGGCAGAGGTGTGCAGCAGATTGCACAGCAGAATGCACACCAGCGTGATCAGCGCGGCGGTGCTGATCTTCTGGAAGCCGCCGGGCACCTCATGCCGCCCGCACCACAGCAGATACCAGCTGGCCACCAGCCCCGCCCCGGCAGCTGCCAGTGCACTGCGCAGGTTGCCGCCGAACATCATGGCAAAGCAGAACGCCCCGCACAGCCCGGAAAGCAGCTGCACATGATCTTTGGGGAAGGGCAGCTGCCGCGCCAGCACCAGACGGCTCTCGGCTTCGTCCAAGGTCATCCCTGTCTGGGCGATCTGGCGGGAAAGCTCGTTCACCGCCGCCACCCGCCCCAGATGGGTGGTGCGCACCGGTACGTTGCGCACCTCGCTGATCTCGGCAGTGCCGGCACTGGCAAAAATGCCGTTGGTCAGCACATAAACGTGGAACTCCCGCAGATGGAAGCTGCGCGCCATGATCTCCATGGTCTGCTCCACCCGGAACACCTCCGCACCATTTTCCAGCAGGGTCTGCCCTGCGGCCATGATAAAATCCATGATGCGGCGGCGCAGCTCTTCATCGGGAAAATGGTCTCTGCTGTTCATTGCCTGCGCTCCTTGCAAAAGATGATACCCTATTTTATCATGTGCACCAGCCGCATACAAGGGCGTATAATAAAAAGCTCTGGAAACACCAGAGCTTTCTTGCGAAAAGGGTCGGAATATGTTATAATTGTCCTGTCGCTGAAAAGCGATCGAAAGGTACTGCACATACGGCAGGCGGTTGGCTCTCACTTCCGGAAGGAGGTGAGAACATGCCTATTACTTTGACATTCCACTTGTTTGGATTTACGTTTACGATCAAGGTAAGAAAGTAAAAACCGCCACCCCCCACAGGTGACGGTTTTTCTTTGGATAAAAGTTAAACTAAAAACCTAAAGGGCCAACCGCTTGTCGCAGTGCCTTTTGTAGTTATAGTATAACCCTTTTTGTGCGCATTGTCAAGCAAAACGGGCGCGGCAAAAGGCCGGAAGCCATATCCCTACCCAAAAACTTCGTTGAAGGTGTTGACAAATGCCGCCGATGGGTTTATTATAGTGTCAATATCACAAAAATGGCTGTGAAGAGAAGAGTAGGCCTTCGCATTGATCCTTACCAGAGAGCCCGGGCGGTGGAAAAGGGCAGGAAGCAGGAAGCTGAAAATGGTCTCGGAGCCGTGCGGACGAGGCGCAGGAGTGCTAAGCCCGCAACGGGATGCGCCCGTTACAGCGTCCGGCTGTAAGCAGTACACGCTGCCGCAGCATCGAGGCTGTATCCGTAAGGGTACAGTGAACCAAGGTGGTACCACGGAAGTATGTTCATGCCTCCGTCCTTGCAGAGTCTAAGGCTCGTAAGGACGGGGGCATTTTTTCATTCATCCGTTCAAGGCTGCGCGCGGAAAGGTGCCGTGCGGGCCGCAGTACATAATAGAGAACAATAGAGAGGGAACAAAACTATGATTACTCGTCGCGATTTTCTGAAAGTTACCGGTGTGGCAGCCGCAGCCGCTGCCCTGACTGCCTGCGGTGGTTCTTCTTCCACTGCTTCTTCCGCCGCTGCATCCGGCAGCGTGGCATCTTCTGCCGCTGCTAAGCTGGATAAGATCAAGGTGGCTGTGCCCAACGATACCACCAACGAGGCCCGTGCCCTGACCCTGCTGGAGAAGAACGGCTTCTTCAAGCTGAAGGCAGATGCCGGCCTGACCGCCACCAAGAATGACATCGAGGAGAACCCCCTGAACGTCACCGTGGACGAGGTGGAGGCCGCTCAGGTGCCCAACGTCCTGCAGGACGAGGACTACGCCGTCATCAACTCCAACTACGCCATCTCTGCCGGTCTGAACCCCATGACCGATGCACTGGCCATGGAGGACGGCTCTTCTGCTTACGTCAACATTCTGGTGTGCAAGGACGGCAATCAGGAGGAGCCTAAGATCAAGGCTCTGGCTGCTGCCCTGCAGAGCCAGAAGGTGAAGGACTTCATGGACGAGACCTACAAGGGCTCCGTGGTGTCCGTTGTGGAGAACCCCACCGACGGCTATGATTCCACTGTGGATTATGACGCTCTGAACGGCCAGACCGTCAGCTGCGCCGCTACTCCCGCTCCCCACTGCGAGGTGCTGGAGGTGTGCAAGGAGATCCTTGCCGCCAAGGGCATCACGCTGGACATCCAGGAGTACGACGACTATGTGATCCCCAACCAGATCGTCGAGGACGGTCAGGTAGACACCAACTACTTCCAGCATCAGCCGTATCTGGACAACTTCAACGCCGAAAAGGGTACCCATCTGGTATCTGTTGCCGGTATTCACGTAGAGCCCATGGGCGTCTACGGCGGCAAGCAGGACAGTCTGGCACCCATCGAGGGATAATCTACCATCGAGGGATAAGCTAAAGGAGCAATTTCTGTGATCGAACTCAAGTATCTTTCCAAGACCTTCCAGATGAAGGATGGCGCGGTGAAAGCGCTGCAGAACATCAACCTCACCATTCCCGATGGCTCCATCTACGGCATCATCGGTATGTCCGGTGCGGGCAAATCCACGCTGGTGCGCTGCATCAACCTGTTGGAACGCCCCACCGGCGGCAGCGTGGTGATCGACGGCGTGGCTATGGAGACCCTGTCTCCCGCCTCGCTGCGCAAGCGCCGTCGGGAGATCACCATGATCTTCCAGCAGTTCAACCTGCTTATGCAGCGCACCTGCCTGAAGAACGTCTGCTTCCCTATGGAGCTGGCAGGCGTAAAGAAGGCGGAGGCCGAAAAGCGCGCCATGGAACTGCTGGAGATGGTGGGTCTGCCGGATAAGGCCAACGCCTACCCGGCACAGCTGTCCGGCGGTCAGAAGCAGCGCATCGCCATTGCCCGCGCACTGGCCACCAACCCCAAGGTGCTGCTGTGCGACGAGGCTACCAGTGCGCTGGACCCCAACACCACCCACTCCATCCTGACCCTGATCAAGGATATCAACCGTAAGCTGGGCATCACCGTGGTGGTCATTACCCATCAGATGAGCGTGGTGGAGGAGATCTGCGACAGCGTGGCCATTCTGGACGGCGGTATGGTCGTGGAACAGGGCTCGGTACAGGAGATTTTTGCTAACCCCAAAACGGCGGCTGCCAAGCGTCTGGTGGCTCCCAACGGCGGCAGCGCAGCGCGGGATCTTTCCTGCTTTGCGCCGGATGACCATGTGGTGCGCGTTACCTTTAATGGTTCCTCCACTGCAAAGCCGCTGGTGGCAAGCCTTGCCGCCGAAAAGGGCATTCTGGTGTCGGTGCTCAGCGCCGATACCCGCGACCTGAGCGGCCAGTGCTACGGCTCCATGCTGCTCAAGCTGCCCGCTGACCTGGACGAAGCAAAACAGGCTGCTGCCTATATGCGGGCACAGCCCGGCATTACGGTGGAGGAGGTGACCGGAGAATGACCATTGCAGATTATGGCTTTGCCATCTGGGAGACCTTCTATGTGACGGTGCTCTCCACCGCGTTCTCTCTGGTCATCGGCCTGCCGCTGGGCGTGCTGCTGGTGGCCGGTGATAAGGACGGCATTCTGCCCCTGCCCGGCTGGCTGATGCACCTGCTGAATATCATCATCAATATCCTGCGCAGCGTGCCTTTCCTGATCTTGATGATCTGTGTCTTTCCGCTGACCCGTATCATCGTGGGCACCACCGTAGGCACCAAGGCCACCATCGTCCCGCTGGTGGTGGCGGCCTTCCCGTTTGTGGCGCGTCTGGTGGAGACCAGCCTGCGCGAGCTGGACGAGGGCGTGGTGGAAGCGGCCCAGAGCATGGGCGCAACGCCGTTCCAGATCATTACCAAGGTGATGATCCCGGAATGCCTGCCCGGCCTGATCTCCAGCATGACCACCGCACTGACCACCATTCTGGGCTACTCGGCCATGTCCGGTGTCATTGGCGGCGGCGGTCTGGGCAAGATCGCTTTGTCCTACGGCTATTACCGCTACCAGACCGACATCATGATCGTGTGTGTCATTTTGCTGGTGCTGATGGTTCAGGTGTTCCAGACTTTGGGCACTGCTTGGGCCACCAGAAGCGATAAGCGGCTGCGGAAGTAACTCCTTCAGTCGCACTTCGTGCGCCAGCTCCCTCGGAGAGGGAGCCTTAAAGCCTCCCTCTTTGAGGGAGGTGGCAAAGCCGAAAGGCTTTGACGGAAGGAGTTCTCTCCTCATTTCGTCCCGGACGGGAAGTAAAATTCAACGTTTCAATTCCCCGCCGGAGGCATATGCTCCTGCGGGGAATTGTACTATTCGGACAAACCCAGTAAAGGAGTATGTTGCAATGAACCGTGATACCATCTGTGTGCAGGGCGGTTATACGCCCGGCAATGGCGAGCCCCGCCAGATCCCCATCATCCAGTCCACCACCTTCAAATATGCCACCAGCGAGGATATGGGCAAGCTGTTCGACCTGGAAGCCGACGGCTACTTCTACTCCCGCCTGCAGAACCCCACCTGTGACCTTGTGGCCAAGAAAATCTGCGAGCTGGAGGGCGGCACCGCCGCCATGCTGACCTCCAGCGGTCAGGCAGCCAACTTCTTTGCCCTGTTCAACCTCTGCGAGGCCGGTGACCATATCGTGGCATCCAGCACTATCTACGGCGGCACCTTCAATCTCATTTCTGTCACCATGAAGAAGATGGGCATTGAGGCCACCTTTGTGGACCCGCTGTGCACCGAGGAGGAGCTGAACGCCGCCTTCCGGCCCAACACCAAGGTGGTGTTCGGCGAGACCATTGCCAACCCCGCCCTGACTGTGCTGGATATCGAGAAATTTGCCAAGGCTGCTCACGCCCACGGCGTGCCCCTGATCGTGGACAACACCTTCCCCACGCCGGTCAACTGCCGCCCCTTTGAGTGGGGCGCGGATATCGTGACCCACTCCACCACCAAGTACATGGACGGCCACGGCGCAGTGCTGGGCGGTGCCATCGTGGACGGCGGCAAGTTCGACTGGATGGCGCACGCTGAGAAGTTCCCGGGTCTGTGCACCCCGGATGACAGCTACCACGGTATCACCTACGCCGAGCGCTTCGGCAAGGAGGGGGCTTTCATCACTAAGGCCACCGCGCAGCTGATGCGGGACTTCGGCTCCATGCAGTCCCCCATGAACGCCTATATGCTGAACCTTGGTCTGGAAAGCCTGCACGTTCGGATGCAGCGCCACTGCGCCAACGGCATGGCGGTGGCACAGTTCTTGGAGAACCACCCCAAGGTGGCCTATGTGAACTACTGCGGGCTGGAAAGCAGCCCCTACCACGCACTGGCTCAGAAGTACCTGCCCAATGGCAGCTGCGGCGTGGTAAGCTTTGGTCTGGCCGGTGGACGTCAGGCTGCCAGCACCTTTATGAAGGAGCTGAAGCTTGCCGCCATTGAGACCCATGTGGCGGATGCCCGCACCTGCTGCCTGAACCCCGCCTCCAGCACCCACCGTCAGATGAACGACGAGCAGCTGGCTGCCGCCGGTGTGCCCGCCGAGCTGGTGCGCATGAGCTGCGGTTTGGAATCCGCCGAGGATCTCATCGCCGATATCGCGCAGGCACTGGATAAGGTGTGAAAGGAGCAACCATCCTATGCCGCTGATCATTCCCAAGACCTTACCCGCCTTTGACGCCCTGTATGAAGAAAACGTCTTTGTCATGCACCGGGAGCGGGCGCTGGCGCAGCATATCCGTCCGCTGGAAATTTTGATCCTGAACCTGATGCCCACCAAGATCGCCACCGAGACCCAGATCGCCCGGCTGCTGGCCAACACCCCGCTGCAGGTGCACATGACCCTGCTGCAAACTGCCAGCCACTCTGCCACCCATGTGTCGGCTGCCCACCTTGAGGCCTTTTACAAGACCTTTGACGAGGTGAAGAACAACCGTTACGATGGTATGATCATCACCGGCGCGCCGGTGGAAACCATGGATTTTGAGCAGGTGGACTACTGGAACGAGCTGTGCGAGATCATGGACTTCAGCGAAACGAACGTCTACTCCACCCTCCATGTCTGCTGGGGCGCACAGGCCGGGCTGTACTACCACTACGGCGTGCGCAAGCAGCTGCTGCCGGAAAAGATGTTCGGCGTGTTCGAGCACCGGGTCACCCGCCCGGCAAACCCGCTGGTGCGCGGCTTTGATGAGGTGTTCTACGCTCCCCACAGCCGCCACACCGGCATCCGCCGGGCCGATGTGGATGCCTGCGATGCAGGCGGTTGGCGTGCGCAGGTTCGTCGAGGAGACGGGCGCGATTCTCTCGAAGGATGTTCTCGGCATATTCAAGAAGAGCGGGTGCCCGCTCGCACAATCCACGCGGACCGGCAGGCTCTTTACGCTTCTCTCCGTGCTGATGACCGAATATGTCGAATTCTCGGCGCGCGTGCCTTCGTCCTTTGCGGGCGATCCGCTTTACGCCCTGATGGCCAGGCCCCTGAGCTCGGCGCTCGATTACGGCATCGCCCAAGCCGACATTACGCTCATGCGCAAGTTCCTCAAGCCGTTCTCTCTCGCCTTCATGCAGCTCTCCTGGGTTCCCGTCATGACGGTCCGCACTGCGAAGAACGGCAACGTGACGGTTAATCTCGGCGTCCTTCCCCGCAACGCCGGTCCCAAGGCGCGTCCCGTGCTCTACAGGGACGTGCTCAAGGAGGAGAAGTTCGAGGCCGACCGTCTGGCGATCCTTTCCGTCTTCGAATCCCTCGCCGTCTACTGCAACGAGCTCAGGGCAGTGCTCGACTCAAAGGGCAAGCCAGCGACGCTCCCGAAGGACGGACTGCGCGACTTTCTCTTTGACGCCGTGCCTTCGCTCGAGTTGCTCGGCGCCCGCGTCATGCTCCCCAAGAGCCTCAGCAATCTCCTCAAGCCGAAGCTGTCCGTCTCCATGTCGGGCAGCACGGGCAAGGGTATGATCACGAAGGAGTCCGTCGGAAGCTTTGACTGGAAGGTGTCTCTTGGAGAGCGGGTGCTCACCAAGGAAGAATTTGAGGCTGTCATGGCTCATGTGGGAGAGGTCATTCCCTTCAATGACGAGTTCGTGTATCTCGATCCCGAAGTGCTCAGAAAGCTGAAGGCGAAGGTCGACTTCATGGAGAGTGCGGGATATCTCGACATGATGAAGGCCGTCTATACGGGCGAACTCGACGACGGCACGGCCGTCTCGGTTCCCGACGACCTGATTGAGCGCACCCGTGAGTTCGGGCGCGTGGATTCGATTCCGCTGCCTTCGGGCCTCAACGCGGTGCTGCGCCCCTATCAGGAAAGAGGCTATTCGTGGCTCATGAGAAACCTGATGCTCGGACTCGGCGCCCTCATTGCCGACGACATGGGCCTCGGGAAGACGCTGCAGGTCATCACGACGCTTCTAGCCATGAAGGAGCGAGGCGAGTTTGCGAAGGAAAAGGCGATCGCGATCGTGCCCGCCACCCTGATGACAAACTGGATGCGTGAGATCGAGCGCTTCGCGCCCGGCCTCACTGCATCCGTCTACCACGGCTCGGCCAGGCAGCTTGCGCCCGTCGAGGAGCGGCCCGACGTGACGATCACGACCTACGGCACCTTCAAGCGCGATGCGGCGGTCCTTGGGGCCGAGACTTGGAGGCTGATGGTGCTCGACGAGGCGCAGGCCGTCAAGAACACGGGCTCCGGCATCACGCAGGCGGTTCGTGACTTCCCCGCCAGACAGGTGATCGCCATGAGCGGGACGCCCGTGGAGAACAGGCTGATGGAGTACTGGTCGCTCCTGTCGATCGTGCAGCCCGGCATCCTCGGCACCCAGGACGAATTCATGAAGTCCTTCGCCAAGCCCATCGAGACGGACAGGAACGAGCGTGCGCTCGAGGCCTTCCGCCTGGTGACCGCTCCCTTCATGCTCAGGCGCCTCAAGACCGACAAGTCGATCATCTCGGATCTGCCCGACAGGGTGGTCTGCGACCGCTACGTCGATCTCACGCCCGAGCAGGCCGCACTCTACAAGACGACGCTCGACTACTGGATGAAGAAGCTTGAGGGGCTCGGACAGGAGGACGGCATGAAGAGGTCGAGCATGCTGCTGAGCCTCATCACGGCCCTCAAGCAGATCTGCAACTCCCCGTCCCTTTATGAAAAGAGGCACCCGCGGCTTCCCGACAGCGGCAAGGCCGACTCGCTCTTCGAGCTTGTCGAGGAGTGCAGGGAGAACGGGCGCAAGATGCTCGTCTTCACGCAGTACGCCGAGATGGGCGAGAGGTTGCAGGACTGGTTCGAGAAGGCGACGGGCGTCAGGCCCGACTTCCTCCATGGTGGCGTCTCCATCGCGAAGCGAGCCGAGATGGTAGACCGCTTCCAGAACGATCCCGCGGACGCCCTTCTCATCATCTCGCTCAAGGCGGGCGGCACGGGCCTCAACCTGACGGCGGCCGACATCGTCATCCACTACGACCCGTGGTGGAACGTGGCGGCCCAGAATCAGGCCACCGACCGTGCCTACCGCATCGGCCAGCAGAACCCGGTGCAGGTGTACAAGCTCATCGCCCAGGACACCATTGAGGAAAAGATCGTGGAGCTGCAGCAGGCCAAGCAGGATCTGGCCGAGACCGTCACCGGCAGCGCGGATGGTGCCATCCTGCGCATGAAGCCGGAGGAGCTGCTGAATTTGCTGGAGGGAACCGAATGATGCAATACGCCCTATTTGCCCGGCCGGTCGTGACCATTTACGACCTGCCCCAGACCACCAAACAGAGCGAGGCGGGCCTTGTTTCCACCATCGGGGACGAGGGCCTGTACGGTCAGGCCTGTCAGGTGCGCACCGCCCCCGGCGGTGTGACCGCCGAGGGAGTGCCCCTCTCCCCGGAGGTGGCCGAGGTGGTCACCTTTTACGGTTACCACGGCTTTGTCCGGCGGGATGCGCTGAAATTTGTCAGCGAGGATGCGCTGCGGGCCTACCTGCCCCAGCCGCTGGTGCTGGTGGGCCGTGCCACCGATGTGCTCAGCCTGCCCAAGGTGCAGGGGGTGCGGATGCTGGAGCTGGAGCGGGGCTGCCTGCTCTGCCGCCTGCCCGAACCGCCCGAGGAAGCCGAGGCCCACACCGGCTGGGCCAAGGTGGCCCTGCTGGATGGCCGCACCGGCTATGTCCGGGACGTGGCGCTGGAGCCGGTGCGGTTTGAGATGACCGCCGTGTTCTCCCAGCGGGAGGGGCTGGCCTTTGATGACGCACTGGCTGAGGCCCGGAATATTACCGCCGGGGAGCTGGTGCCGCAGGCACTGCAGGCGTGGTACGACGGCAGCGAGGAAGCGTTCCGGGATGCCGTCTGCGCGCAGGCGAAAAAGTATCTGGGCACCGAGTACCGCTGGGGCGGCAAATCGGGCCGGGGCATTGATTGTTCCGGCCTTGTCAGCAGCGCCTATATGCAGTGCGGCGTGCTCATCTACCGGGATGCCAGGATCGTGGAGGGCTGGCCCATGCACCAGATCCCCTATGCAGACAAAAAGCGGGGCGATGCCCTCTATTTCCCCGGCCATATCGCCCTTTACCTCGGCGAGAACCGCTACATCCACTCCACCGGCGCGTCCGCCAGCGGCGGCGTGGTCATCAACAGCCTTGACCCCGCCGACCCGCTGTACCGGGAAGATCTGGTCAAGAGTCTGTATGCGGTGGGGAGTGTGTTCTGATAAAGTAACTCACCCTCTCAGTCAAAGCCGTCAGGCTTTGACTGAGAGGGCGAGGATGTTATAGGAGGAAGAACAATCCATGAAAGTCTTTGATCTACATTGTGACACCCTGAGCGAGCTGCGGCGCGCGGAGATGCGGGGCGACGGGCAGACCTTTGCCCACAACAACGGCCACATCGATCTGGAAAAGCTGGAGAAGGGCGACTACATGCTCCAGTGCTTTGCCGCCTTTGTGAATCTGGCCGACCCCACCCCGGGCGCGGACCCGCTGGTGACGGCGCTGGAAGAGATCGACGTGTTCAAGCGGATGATGGAGCGGTATTCCGACAGGATCGCCCCTGTCTACCGCCCCGAGGATATCCGCAAAAACGCCGAGGCGGGCAAGATCAGCGGAATGCTGACCATTGAGGAAGCCGGCTGCTGCAAGGGCAGTCTGGGCGTGCTGCGCCGGATGTACGAGCTGGGCGTGCGGATGATGACCCTGACCTGGAACCACGAAAACGAGCTGGCCAGCCCCAACGTGGTGCCCGGCAACGGCCCCATCTGGCCCTGTATGCCCAACACCGAGACCGGCCTGAAGGAGAAGGGCTTCGAGTTCCTAGCCGAGATGGAGCGCCTGCACATCATTGCCGATGTGAGCCACCTGTCCGATAAAGGCTTCTGGGACATTGCGGAGCACAGCACCCGCCCCTTTGCGGCCAGCCACTCCAATTGCCGCGCCCTGGCCCCCCACTGCCGCAACCTGACCGATGAGATGATCCGGGTCATGGCGGAAAAAGGCGGTCTGGTGGGCCTGAACTACTGCGCGGGCTTTCTGGATGACCAGCCCAGCCCCGACCTGTGCCGCAGCACCACGGCCCTGATGGCCAAACACGCCGCCCATTTCAAGCAGGTGGGCGGCATTGAAATCATCGGTCTGGGCAGTGACTTTGACGGCATCGGCGGCAAGCTGGAACTGAGCGACTGCTCCAAAATGCCCCTGCTGGCCGATGCCCTGCGGAAAGAGGGCTTCACCGAGGATGAGGTGGAAGCCATCTTCTTCCGCAACGCACAGCGTTTCTTTGAAAACAACCTGTAATCACAGTTAGTATCAAAATCATCGTTGCAATCGTTGATAACGTTGGTGAAAAAGAAAAGTTAGCAACGATAACAACGATATCAACGATAATAATGTCTTAACGGTAAGAATGAAGTATAACGGAAAGTATAGAAAAGTTGAGGGATTCCAGATGGATCAGAATATGACATTGGAAAAGCGCATTGCCGCCGAGCTCTATTCCTATCAGGGCAGGATGAGCGTTTTTGTGGACGACCTGCGCGGCAGCACGGTGGAGATCGGTGCCGACGAGGAGTTCGAGACGGCCTCCACCATCAAGGCGTTCATTCTGGCGGTGCTGTATCTGCAGGTCAGCCGGGGCAGGGCTGACCTGGAAGAGGAGATCACCTACGAGGCCAGCCAGTTCGTGGACGGCTCCGGGATGCTCCGGGCCCTGGGCGTGGGGGCAAAGCTCAAGGTGAAGGACACCGCCACCATGATGATCATCTGCTCGGACAACATCGCCACCAATATGATCATCGATTACCTGGGGCTGGACACCATCAATGCCTGCATCCGGGAATTGGGCTTTGGGCACACCGTCCTGCACAACCCCCTCCACTTTGACCGCTACGACAAGCTGGGCACCACCACGCCCCGGGACTACGCCGCCCTATTTGCGCAGGTGGCAAAGGGCGCGCTGGTCAGCAAAGAAGCCAGCGCCGCCATGCTGGGCATCTTCCGCCAGCAGCACTACAACACCATGCTGACCCACGATTTCCCCCAGTTCTATCTGGACTGCGAGGAGACCGGCGAGCCGGAGCTGATCTGGGTGGCCAGCAAGAGCGGCAGCATGAACGCCTGCCGCAACGACGGCGGCATCATCCACACCCCCTACGGCGAGTATGTGATCGTTTTGATGAACAAGGAGTTCCATGACATCATCGAGTACAACGACCACCCTGCCATGGTCTATGGTGCCCGGGTGTCCCGGATGATCCTGGATCAGATCCTGGCCTGCGAGGGAAAGCTGTATCTGAAGTAAACGAAAGAGTGGGAAAGTAGAACGAATGGAAATTACATTATCATTGCCAATGCTGCTGTTTCTGATGCTGATGACCGGGTTTGCGGGCTTTGTGGACTCGGCGGCGGGGGGCGGCGGTCTGATCAGCCTGCCCGCCTACCTGTTTGCGGGCCTGCCGGTGCATTACACCTACGGCACCAATAAATTCAGCGCGGCCTGCGGCACCACCTTTGCCACGGCGCAGTTCTTCCAGAAGGGAGCCATGAACATCCGGGTCGGCCTGCTGGCGGCTGTGGGCAGCTTTGTGGGCAGCGCACTGGGCTCCCACATCGTGCTCCTGCTCAGCGATCAGGTGCTGCGTACCATGATGCTCATCATCCTGCCGGTGGCGGCGGTGCTCATCCTCTGGCGGCGGGACCTGCCCGACGAGAACCGGGACGACGGCACCCTGAACGCCAAAAAGGCGGTGCTGGCCCTTGCCATCGGGCTGGGCATCGGCCTGTACGACGGCATCTTTGGCCCGGGCACCGGCACCTTTGCCATCATCGCCTTTACCACCCTGATGGGTTTTGACCTGCGCACGGCGGGCGGCAACGCCAAGGTGCTCAACCTTGCCAGCAACTACGCCAGCCTGGTAACGTATCTTTCCAGCGGGCTGGTGGTGTTCTCCATCGGCATCCCCTGTGCCATCAGCGGCATTGTGGGCAACCTGCTGGGCTCCCACTTCGCCCTCAAGAACGGCGCAAAGTTCATCCGCCCCATGATGCTTGTGGTGCTGGTGCTCCTGCTGGGCAAGATCGTCTCGGACGCGGTGCTGTGAACCAACAAAAAAGAGGAACTGCCGGGAAAGCAGTTCCTCTTTTTGATTGGGTAAGATCAGAAGGTGAAGCCCTCATCGAGGAAGGCCAGGCCGAACGCGCCGGGGCCGGCGTGGGTGCCGATGACACAGCCGATCTGGCGCACAAGGGCCTCGTTCCGGCCCAGATTCTCCTGCAGGTAGGTCTGGATGGGCTGCACCTCGCGGGGGGCGAGGGTGTAACCGGCCAGTGCGTCGGCGCAGGTGCTGATGCCGCCCAGCTCCTCGATCTTCTTGAACAGGGCAACGTAAGCGCCGGGCAGGCCCCGGGCCTTGCCCGCCATAACGACCTTGCCCTCCTTGATGGTGATGAGGGGCTTGATGCCCAGCATCCCACCGGCCACGGCCACGGCGGCGGGCAGGCGGCCGCCCTTGCGCAGATACTTCAGGTCGTCGATGACAGCCACCAGATGCAGATGCTCCTTGGCGTGCTCAAGGGTGGCGGCGATCTGCCCGGCAGTCTTTCCGGCATCCCGCAGCTGAACAGCCAGCCGCACCAGCAGGCTCTCGCCCAGGCAGACGTTCTCGGAATCCACAAAGAGGACATTGTCCACATTGGCCATGTCTGCGGCCAGCCGGGCGCACTGGCAGGTGCCGGACAGCTCATGGGAGAGGAAGATGCCCACCACCTCGTCCCCGGCGGCAGCCGCCTCAAGGAAGAAGCGCTGGAACAGCTCAGGGCTGGGCTGGCTGGTGGTGGGCAGCTTGTGGCAGCGGGCCATCACGCCGTAATACACGGTGGGGGTCATGTCCACGCCGTCCCGGAGCACGGTGCCGTCCTCCAGGGTGACGTTCAGGGGGATGACGGTCACGCCCAGCTGCTCGGCTTCGGCGGGCAGGATGTCGGACGCAGAATCGGTGAGAATGCGGATCATAAAATACCTCCGGATTTCCGGTAAAATCTGTTAGACAACGTTTTCAACAAAAACGTCGGAAAGCATTATACCAGAACCCGACGGGCAAAGTCAATTGGTTGGGCAACATTTGGTGCGGCAGAACGCAAAATACTTGCGCGTTCGACCGCTGCTGTGATAAGATAGGCCAGACGGAAGGGAGGCAGAGCCATGCACAGACCACAAAATC
>OKUG01000342.1_pt1 | contig 18355 bp, 19 predicted proteins | sample 1606721 | NCBI WGS metagenome assembly OKUG01 (sample SAMEA3882539, study PRJEB24775) | human gut metagenome | biome: human-associated habitat; feature: intestine environment; material: feces | place: Netherlands | collected 2009/2010
GATCGACTGGCCCTCCTCCGATCTGGAGATGATGGAGGCCTCCGTGGACGACTACATCAACAGCGGAGAACCCTTCCACGCCTATTACATGACCTTCAGCGGTCACTACCAGTACAACTGGGACAACGCCATGAGCGCCAAAAACCGCGACGCGGTGAAAGATCTGCCCTATTCTGAGCCGGTGAAGGCGTACATTGCCTGCAATCTGGAGCTGGAATACGCACTGGAGTACCTGATGCAGCGGCTGGAGGAGGCTGGCGTTGCCGACAAGACCTGCATCGTCCTGACCAACGACCACTACCCCTACGGCCTGACCGAAGACGAGTACAACGAGCTGGCAGGGCGGGAGATGGATCTCACCTTCGAGAAGTATCGCAACAGCTTTATCTGCTACGTCCCCGATCTCTCTGAGAACATCGTGGTGGATGAGTACTGCTCCACGGCGGACATCCTGCCCACGCTGCTGAACCTGTTCGGCGTGGACTACGACTCCCGGCTGCTGGCGGGCACCGACGTGCTGTCCAACGGCATACACATAGCGGTGCTGTCGGACAAGTCCTTCCTGGCAAAGACCTTCCGTTATAACGCCGGTACGGAGACGGTGATCCCCGCCGACGAGAGCGTCGCTATCTCTGACGAGCAGCTGGAGGCCTACCGGCTGTATGTGGACAATAAGTTCCAGATGTCCAGCAACATTGTCAACAGTGACTACTACGCCCACGTTTTTGGCAAGGCGTCCAGCGGCGGCACGCTGGAGGATACGGTGGTGTTTACGGACATCACAGGCATTTTCAACCAGGCCAGCGTCCTCTATATGTACCGCAACGGATATATAGACCCGGAAACGCCGGACACCTTCGGCGGAAAGGCCACGGCAAAGGTGGGCGAATTCGTGGATGTGCTGTACCGCATCTCCCAAAGGCCGGAGACGGACAACACCGCCTTGCCGCCCGACTATGAAAACGAGACATTCAACGGCTCCGCCTGCCCCTACTACGACGCCGTGTGCTGGGCGTATCAAACGGGGCTGCTCCGTCAGGGCGATCTGCATACGGCCTATGACGACGACATGGATTATCAGACGGCCTGTCTGCTGATCTATCGCTACGCCGTCATGTCCGGCATTGACACCCGCGTAGATCAGGAGCTGCTGCGGCAGACCATGTGGGGAAATCCCCGGCTCAGCGGCGAGGTCGTCAAGGCCATGCTGTGGTGTGACGATCGGGATATCACCACCCGCGACAGCGGACTGAGTGAGCTGCTGGCGGCCTATGACACCCATATCAGCCGCTATCAGATGACCTCGTTCCTGTTCTATCTGTGCACCTATGAGCTGAATTCGCGAAACGAAGCATAATGCGGCGTTTTGCTTTCATAGACAATGCAAAACGTTTTTTTGCCCGCGCGTGACGTTGGCATCCTTGCTTTTTGACAGGACGTAGAATATACTGAAAACAAAAAAGCCGAGGTATGCACATGAACCTGTTGATGACATTGGATCGGAACTATGTTCCGCAGCTGAATGTAATGCTGTTCTCCGCGCTGCATAGTGACAGCGCCGCGCATTTTGACGTGTACCTGCTGCACGACGAGGGACTGTCAGAGGAGGATGTGGCGGGAACGCGAGTACTGCTGGGGCAGCGGGGCGAACTGCACCTGATACGAGTGAACGAGGACGGTCTGGCGGACGCGCCGACCTCCGACCGCTACCCAAAAGCCATTTACTATCGTATTTTTGCGGCCAAATATCTGCCGGACACGCTGGAGAGGGTGCTGTATCTTGACCCGGACATCGTGGTGCGCCAGAGCCTGCGGGAGCTGTATGAGATGCCGATGGGCACGGCGTTTTTTGCGGCGGCCACCCATATCCGCGGCTTTCTGCACCGTTTCAATGAGCTGCGTCTGGACATGGACGAGGACAGTCCCTATATCAATTCCGGCGTGATGCTGATGAATTTGCAGGCACTGCGGGCAGAACAGGATACGCAGGCGGTATTCGACTACATGGACGCCCACAAGGGGCGGCTCATGCTGCCGGATCAAGACATCATCAGCGCCCTGTACGGCCAGCGCATCCTACCGCTGGATCCTATCCGCTACAACATGACGGAAAAGCTGTTTGCCCTCCACCGGCGCAACGGGGACGGCATGACGCTGGAGGACGTGCGGCAGCAGTCCGCGGTCATCCACTACTGTGGGCGGAACAAGCCCTGGAAGCCTGGATATATGGGGGAATTGAACGTGTTTTATAATGAAGCAGTCTCTCAAATGTCAGAGAACGGTCATCATTGAATTATTTTTGTATCATATATGGCAATAAAGTGCGGCAGTTCAGCAACTGAACTGCCGCACTTTTGCATCACCCCACGCGGCGTCGAAGCTGATGGCACAGACCTTCTGGCTGCGCTCCACAGAGTAGATGGGCAGCTGCCGAGTCGTGGCCGCAGCGCTGACAGATGCCGGATAATTCACCACATAGAAGATCGCCGCCGCCAGCACCAGCGCCGCACCGCCCACCATGTACCAGCGCCGCAGGAGGAGTATTTTGATCTTGCTCATAAAACGTGCGCCCCTTTCTGTTTTTTGCCCTATCCTATGCCGCTCCCGGCGGAAATATATCCCGCGGCGGCGCCTCGCAGCCTGCCGGCCGCACAGGGAAAAGGACCGTCCGCTTAAAACGGGACGGTCCTTTGTATGGAGGGGGCGGGGCACAAGGAGTAAGCGCCGCCGCGGAGGAAGGTAACTTATTTACGCAGGAACAGGTCGATCTTAGACTTGGCGCGGGCCTTGACGCTGGCTTTACCGGCCTTGACCATCTCGTAGTAGTCGCCATTGGCAGAGCCGCTGAGCAACCCTTCCACATAGGCCATGCGGATCTCCGTAGCGACATTGATCTTGCGAATTCCGATCTCAATAGCGGTCTGGATCATATCGTCAGGGATACCGGAACCACCGTGCAGCACAAGGGGCACATCGGTGACGTCGCGGACCTCCTGCAGGCGCTGGAAATCCAGATTGGGACGGCCCTTATACAGGCCATGTGCATTGCCGATACCCACAGCCAGTGCGTCCACCTTGACCGCGGCGGTAAAATCGATCACATCCTGCACGCGGACCAGGAATGGTTTGGAGTCATCGTGAGAGATGTTGTCCTCAGAGCCGAGGATCGCGCCCAGTTCCGCCTCCACAGAGGCGCCGGCAGCGTTGGCGATGCGGACGACCTCCTGCGTAACGGCGATGTTGTCCTCGAAGGACAGCTTGGATCCGTCGATCATCACGGAGGTAAAACCGGCGCACAGGGCTTTGACGACCTGCTCCACGCTCTGCCCGTGATCCAGGTGCAGCACCACAGGGGTCTTCATATCCTTGGCCAGCGTACGGACTGTGGCGGCCAGGCTCTCCAGCTTACCGTCCTTGATGGCTGCCTGACCGACCGCGATGATAGCGGGGCAGTTTTCCTCCTCCACAGTCTCCAGAATAGCCTGGGTGATCTCCATCGTGTCAATATTAAAGGCAGGAATGGCGATCTTCTTTTCCTCTGCATAGGGGAGGATCTCACGCATCGTAACAAGAGACATATTTCATTGCATCCTTTCGTTGCTTTATAAGATATCTACTGTAATGCTTCCGCCGTTGAGGACTTCCTCGATCCGTCCGGCATCGGGGACCACTGTGTGGCCGCCCAGACTCTCGCAGGTAAGGCTGGCAAATACATTGGAAAACTTTACCGCATCGGGGAGGGACATACCGCGGCCCAGACAGTACAGGATCGCACCGTGGAAGTTGTCACCGGCCCCGGTCGTATCCAGCACCTTCACAGCCGGGGCCGACACATGGTACATCGTCCGGCCATCATAGGCATAGGTGCCGCGCTCCGCAGCTGTAACGCAGGCGATCTTCGCCCCGCGCGCCGCATAATAGCGGCAGGCATCCGGCTCGCTCATGTGCAGGGTGCGCTCTACTGTTTTGTTATCGGGAATGAAAATATCCGCATAAGGCAGCAGCATATCCGTATTCTCACGGGACAGATTTCCGGAATCTATGGACACGATGGCATTCGTGTTCTCCTTGCAGTAACGGCAGATATCCAGCATGAGCTGGGGCCGCATCACGCCGAGATGCACATAGCGGGTATGATGAAACACCTCTTTGTCCAGCATATCAAACGTCAGCCGGTCAATGCAGCCGCCGTAACAGCTGAGACAGCGCTTGCCGTTTTCCTCCACCTGGACGAGACTGGTGGAAGATGCCTGGCCGGGGAAGGTGAACAGCTTGGCGTAGGCGAAATTCTGCCGTGCCAGAAATGCCTCTACAAAATGGCTGGTATCATCATCGCCCAAAGCGGTGATAACGCCGGTAACGCCGTGAAGACTCTGGTGCGCGGCACCGGCAATGGCCGACACGCCACCGCAGGTGATCTCCAGCTGGCGGGCCGCGATGCGCTGATCGCTGGCGGGAGGTGCCTCCACCAGCATCAGGATATCTTTTGTGCTGGAGCCGATAAACAGGCAGTCCAACTCTTTCATATGCAATAGCCCTCCTGTCTGATATACCCTGTGACATATTCGATCGGATCGGCGACCGAGAGGAAGAGATAATCGGAACTTGTAACGCAAGTATATGCCATTTCTCCGTATATGTCAACAGATTTTTGCAACTTTTACACGCATGAAAAATTTTATCATTTTCATGTAAATTTACATTTTACATTTTGAAAACAAGATGCAATTGCGATTGACAAACTCTGCACAGCGCGTATATAATAGGGCATATACGACATGATCGCCGTGCATTCTGTGTACCTGAAAGGGGGAGATCGCTTGTCTACGATGAAGGATGTCGCGCGGGTCGCCGGTGTCAGTATCGCCACTGTTTCCCGCGTATTGGCCGGTACCGCCGCCGTGACAGACAGCACGCAGAAAAAAGTGCTGGCAGCCATGGAGGAATTACAGTACCGCACGGCCGCCCCCGTCCGGCCCGTGATCCGGAAGGAGAGCCAACTCACCGCCGTATGCATGGAAAATCTCACATCGCCGTATTACATCGACCTGCTGCGCGGCGTCGAGGACGTGCTGAGCATCAGCAACTGCTCCCCCCTGCTGTTCAACCTGGATAATGATGACCGGGCGTTCGCAGAGCTGACCCAGGCGCTGCTGTCATTTCGGGTCGCCAGCGTACTGTTTATCGGCTGTGGCGATATTCTTTCCAGGGCCGACCTGGAACAGTTCCCGGAGCTGCCCGCAGTCATTCTGGCGGAGAATCCGTGCCCATGCCTTTCCCGGTCGTGGCCTGCGACGCTGCCGCCTCCGGCGCTTTGGCCGCGGAGACACTGCCGACGGCGGGCGGAACGGTGCTGTACATTCCCTCCGTGGGGTGCACAGCACCGGAGGAAGACCCGGTATTTCAGGAATTTGAACGGGCGGTGGCAGCACAAAACGGCATGACGGTCCGCCTTTCCGCCGAGATACGTCAGCTGCGGGAGCAGCTCCCCGGACTGCTGCGTGGAACAGAATGTCCCCGTGCCGCGTTCGTGCAGGACAACGAGACTGCGGTAGAGCTGCTGCATCTGTTGCGCCGCGAGGAGCTGCGGGTGCCGGAGGATATCGAGATCCTTTGCCAACAGAACACAAAGCTGGCAAAGCTGGCCGACCCGGCACTGTCGGTACTGGCGCCCACCGGGTACCAGGTAGGGATGGTCGGTGCAAAATGCCTGATGGATCATCTGGACCGTGGGGACACACTGGCGCCGCTACAGCTTGTGGCCCCCAAGCTGGTGAAGAGAGGTTCTATAAAATGAGTGCCTGTGATATTCTTGTGATCGCCAATCTGAATATGGACCTGATCCTGGAGCAAAAGAACTCTCAACAGACCAGCCGCAAGCGCTACGCGGACTCCTTTACACTTTCGCCTGGTGGAAACGGCTACAATGAAGCGGTGGCTGCCGCGCGGATGGGCGCTACGATGGCGCTGGCCGGCATGATCGGCAGCGACTCCTTCGGTGCGCAGCTGAAGGCATCGCTGAACGAGGAGATCACCGACAGCCAGCTGGTACGGGTCGTGCCCGGCAGCAGCGGCCTGTCCCTGATCCTGTCCTCCGCCGGACAGGAGAATATTTATTGGGACATCGTGGGCGCCAATGCCTGTCTGGACGAGGAATATATCCGCGGATTGGAATCCCACATCGCCAAGGTCAAGCTGCTGGTGGTGGGCTTCGGCGTACCGTATGCATCCACGGTGCTTGCCATCCGTTTGGCGCAGAAGCACGGCACCGCCGTAATGCTGGTGGCCTATCAGTCCCGGCCCCTCAGTGACGAGCTGCTGTCCATGGTAGATATTCTTGTGCTGGACTCCCGCGAGGCACTGCCTCTGGCAGACATGGAGGTGACCAATCTCAAAAGTGCCCGCATCGCAGCTGGTATGCTGCTGAAGCGGGGCGTCCGCCAGGCCGTGCTGCTGCACATGAAATCGCGCTTTCTGCTGGCAGCTACCAACGGCGGCTTTACCTCGTTGGAAGCACCGAAGGATTTTCACATGACGGACGCCTCCGCTATGGACGACACACTTTCCGGCGTGTTCGGCGCCTGCTGGATCAAGGGGCTTGACGTGGAGCAGGCCGCCGAGATCGCCTACGATGCCGCAAATCTGTGCGGCAGCCGGTTCGGCGCGCATTTTTCCATCCCCACCAGCGAAGAGCTGGCACAGCTGATCCGCTGAGGCGGTTTTGCCACTGCAACGAAGGCGAAGCCTTTGCCATATTTCATACTCAGGAGGAAAACCACATGGATTTCATCAAGAGAGACGATATCAAGAAAAACGCTCTGCCTGGCCGAGTCGTACAGAACGCCGTAGGGCACAACTCCGCTGTGCTCAGCGAAAAGATGACGGTCAGCTTTTGCCATTACTCCGCCGAAAGCGGTCCCATGGAGCCCCACAACCACGCCGAGGAATCGGTGGTGGTGCTGTCCTGCAAGGATGCCTATGTGAAGTGGGGCAGCGGCAAGGACTCTCTGGAGCACACGGTGGAGCTGCACGAGGGTGACCTGATGCACTTCCCTCCCCTGGAGTGGCACGTGTTCGGCTACAAAGAGGGCGGCTATCTGGACGCCCTGTGCATCTACGGCCAGGTGACGAACATCCGCCCCGAGGAAATTCAGGCAGAGAACGTCTGAGGAGGAAGCGCCATGAGAGCCGTACAACGCCAACCTATCTCCCTGCTGGACAGCTGGCCCGCACCGGATACCGATGCCGTGCGCCAGGCGCTGCGGGAGGAACTGCGCCGCTTTGACCGGAAGGTCGTCGTTCTGGATGACGACCCCACCGGCGTGCAGACCGTCCATGACATCAGTGTATATACCGATTGGACGGAGGAGACCTTCCGCGCCGGCCTGGAGAGCAACGATCGGCTGTTCTTTGTACTGACCAACTCCCGCAGCTTCTCCGCGGGGGAGACGACCCGCGTCCATCGTGAGATCGCCGAGCACCTGGCTGCCGCGTCTCAAAAAACGGGAGTACCCTTTGTCCTCATCAGCCGCAGCGATTCCACGCTTCGCGGGCACTTCCCTCTGGAAACGGAAACGCTTCGTACAGAGCTGGAAGCGCTGCTGCCGGAGCGCTATGACGGCGAGATACTCCTGCCGTTTTTCCTGGAGGGCGGCAGATATACCATCGACAACGTACACTATGTCCGTGAAGGTGACACGCTGGTGCCTGCCGGCGAGACGGAATTTGCCCGGGACACCACTTTCGCCTATCGCGCCTCCGACCTGACGGAATGGTGCCAGGAAAAAACCGGCGGCGCCTACCCTGCGGAGCAAGTGGTGTCCATCTCGCTTGACGAGCTGCGCCGCCGCGACTATGACGCCGTCTGCGAAAAGCTGATGGGCGTTTCCGGCTTCAACAAAGTGGTTGTCAACGCCGTATGCTATGACGATGTAGCGGTGTTCGTTACCGCCTATCTGCGCGCGGCAGCCCGGGGTAAGGTATTTATGTTCCGCGGCTCGGCAGCCGTGGTCAAAGTTCTGGGCACAGTGAGCGATCAGCCTCTGCTGCGGCGGGAGGATCTTATGTGCGCCGACCAGCGGAACGGCGGCATCATTATCGTCGGCTCCCACGTCCGCAAGACCACAATGCAGCTGGAAGCACTGCAAAAGGGCTGCCCGGAGATCGAATACATCTGTTTTGATGTGAACACCGTATTTGACGATGCCGCGTTGGCGGCAGAGCGTCGGCGTATTCTGGACCGTACCAACACACTGTTGGCAGACGGCACGACCGTGGCGGTATACACCAGCCGTATGGTCCTGCGCTCTGAGGATGACCAGCGGGAAAAAAATCTGGCGATCAGTGTGAAGATCTCGGATGCGCTCACATCACTGGTTGCCGACCTGACAGTGCGGCCTGCCTTTGTGCTGGCCAAAGGAGGCATTACCTCCAGCGATGTAGGCGTAAAGGCGCTGCGGGTACACTGTGCACGGGTCCGTGGTCAGATCGCCCCCGGCGTTCCCGTTTGGGAGACCGGCGAGGAGAGCACCTTCCCGCACACGCCCTATATCATCTTCCCCGGTAATGTGGGCACAGAAGGTACTCTGTGCCAGGTGGTACAGACATTGCTCAAAAAGCGATGTGCCGCCCACAATATATGAAAACTAAGCAAAGCAAAAGAAAGAACGGATGTCTACAGAAAGGCATCCGTTCTTTTGCTGCGGCAGGCCCGGGACGGATGACCGTCCCGGGCCTGCTGGCATAAACGGAACAGGAAAGCTGCGCCGTTTGTCTTCAGTTCTCCTCAGCAGCCGCAGCCTCGGCGGCCTTGCGCTTCTTGATTGCCGCGCTGATCGCGGGGGACACCAGAGACGCAATGGCCAGCACGATGAAGATAATGGCAATGGGGTGCTGCCAAATCGTCTCGGAGGACCCCAGCAGGTCAATACTGCGGCGGGCATTTTTCTCTGCCAGGGATCCGAGGACCAGGCCCAGAATGATAGGCGGCATAGCAAAGTCCAGCTTGATCAGGACAAAGCCGATCACACCCATGATGAGCATCAGGAAAACTTCCTCCAGATAGTGGTTCAATGCGAAGGTGCCTGTAATGCAGAACGTCATGATGACAGGCACCAGATATTTGTTGGGTACATCGATGACCTTGCCGAAAACACGAATCATCGAGAAACCGCAAATACCCATCAGGATATTGGCAACAAACAGAGCAATGAACACGATGTAAGCCTTGCCGGGTTCCTCGGTGAACAGGGACGGCCCGAAGACGATACCCTGCATCGTCAGCGCACCCATCATGACCGCGGTACCGGCATCGCCGGGGATACCCAGAGCCAGCAGGGGCACGAACGCACCACCGGCGATAGCGTTGTTGGCGGCCTCGGAACCTGCGATACCCTCAGGAGAGCCGTGGCCGAACTTTTCGGGATGCTTGGAGAAGCGCTTGGCCATGTTATAGCCCACCCAGGAGGCAATATCGCCGCCGGTTCCGGGTACAGCACCGATGAAGGTACCCAGAATGGAGGACCGGACCACCGTGGGAGCGATGGTCTTCAAATCATCCTTGCGGGGAAAGACCCGTTCGATTTTAACGCGCTCATGCAGCGGCTGCTCGTTGTATTTCTCCTCAATGGTCTTGAGCACCTGTGCGAAGGCAAACACGCCGATCAAGATGGGGATCATAGCCAGACCACCCTTGAGGAAGGAGCTGCCAAAGGTAAAGCGGTACGTGCCGGTAAAGTTATCCACACCCACGGTAGCAAACAGCAGGCCCAGAATACCGCCCATCAGACCCTTGATCACGGATTTTCCGGACACACTGGTGATGATGCTAATGCCGAAAAAGGCCAGCGCGAAATACTCCGGGGACTTGAAGTTCAGGGCAACCTTGGCCAGATACGTAGCGCCGAACACCAACACCACGCAGCTAAACAGTCCACCGCACAGGGATGAGAAGGTGGATATACCCAGCGCCCGCCCCGGCTGCCGCATCTGCACGGACATGGGGTAGGCATCCAGACACGTGGCAGCGGAAGCAGCCGTACCCGGCGTATTCAGCAGCGAGGCGGAAATAGAGCCGCCGTAAATGGAGCCGCAGAAAATACCCAGCAGCATCATGATGCCGGCATAGCCGTGCAGCTGGAAGGTAAAGGGCAGCATGATGGACAGGCCCATGGGAGAGGACATACCGGGCATAGCGCCGATGAAAATGCCCAGGATCGTACCGCCCAGAATGACCAGCATATTGATCGGAGTGAAAACAGCGCTGAAAGCAAATGACAATGCGGAAGTATCCATATATTGTTTTCCTCCTTTCTCAAGCCCAGATAGGCGCGGGCAGGGTCAGCTTCATCGCTACCACGAAGAACAGATACACAAAAGCCACCATGCCCACAGGCAGCGCGATCAGCATGACCTTGCTGCGGCAGCCCATCAGATATTCGATCGCAGGGATCATAATGAGCAGCGCCAGCAGCATACCGACGATCTTCATCAACACCACAAAGCCCACAACAATTCCCAACATGATGTACACATGGATCATTCCGGGGCTCTTCCAGTCGATGGTCTTCTTTTCCTCGCCGGGTTCTTTTTTAAGCGCCGTTTCGATGATCAGCGCCACAGACAGCAGCGCCAGCGCACCGGCCAGAATGCAGGGCCATACCGCGGGGTTTTTCTGCGCCGAAGATCCAATGGTATAACCACCGGATTCATAAAAGATATATCCGGATAACAGCAGCATCACCACGGATACAATGTAATTGTATTTTTTCATACAAATGACCTCCAGAACATAGGGGATCCTCTCTCCGCAAAACAAGAAGGTGCCTACCGGACATATATGCGGCAGGCACCTCTTCTTATTTTACGCGATGAAGCATACCGCAGCCAAATCAGCCGTTGATATCGATGTCGGCGCAGATATCCTTATAGAAAGCCATCTGCTCGTTGATGAACGTGTTCAACTCATCGCCGTACAGGGTGATGTACTGCATACCCAGGGACTCGATCTGGGTCTTGTACTCGTCGCTCTCAACAGCCTTACCCATCAGATCGCGCAGGGCGGCGACCACATCATCGGGGGTGCCGGCGGGGGCGGACAGCGCCACAAAGCCCTTCATAACCAGGTTGTACTCCTCACCGAAGGTCTCCATGATGGTGGGGGTATCGGGGAAGCTGGCCAGACGCTCATCGCTGAGGACACCGATCATGGACAGGGTACCGGCCTTGACAGAGGCGGTAGCGGGCGTAGGCTGCAGGAAAGTAGCATCCACTTCGTTGGTCTCAACAGCGGTGACACACTCGGGAGCGCCGTCATAGGTATAGAAATCGAAGGAGATGTCAAAATACTTCTCAAACGCCTTGGCGGCAACGTTGGGGGCAGCGCCCACGCCGGAGTCAGCCATCTTCACAACACCGGGGTTGGCCTTGGCGTACTCCACAAACTCCTCCAGGTTGGAGTAGTTGGGGTTGGAAGCGCTGATGACCAGCACATAGGGGTCAGCCATGGTGGCGGCGATGGGGATGTAGTTATCCATGGTCACATCAGTGCGGCCGAAGCAGATGTGCAGCAGCAGGTCGATGTTGGTGGTGCCCAGGGTGTAGCCGTCGGGATCAGCCTCAGCCAGAGCCTCCATGCCGATCAGGCCGGCATTACCGGTCTTGTTGTCCACCACGAAGGTGTATTTGCTGTCAAGGCTGGTCGCCACGTTCAGCAGCGCGCGCATGGACATATCGGTGTTGCCGCCGGCGCTGAAGGGAACGATCACATTCACATTTTTGGTGGGATAGCTGGCAGCGGCATCATTGTTGGCATCACCGCTGTCGTCAGTCTTGCTGCCGCAGGCCACCAAGGTGGACATCAGCATCATGACCGAGAGAATGATCGCAAGTGCTTTTTTCATGTTGGTTCCTCTCTTCTGAAAAAATAGTTTTTGTATACCGTCGGGATGCGCCCGAAGCATACGCGGCCGCCACGGTCCGGCGGGTCATTCTGCCGAACCTTTATGGTAGTACCGATTATACAAAGGGCGGGGCGCAATGTCAATATCAAAACCGACGAAAAAGATAAAAACATAACATTTAACAAATGAAAAGCGGTTGTTATGTGCAATATTGACCCAAAAACGGTATTTTTATGAAAACTATTTTTGCGAAAACCGTTACATTTACATTTACATGATATTTACATAGAATACAGCAAATCTATACACGTTCTATGCGTGGGGAGGCAGCGCCCGGACGGCGGGCATAGGTAAAAATGTGATACGCGGGCGATACTTCGGTGATACACAGATGATACGCAGGTGATACGCGCATGGCACTCATGCGGTATACAGGCGGTACGCGCGTGGTACGCAGGCGCCGCGCTGCCGCCGGAGAACGCATATGCCCCCCCGCTTCGCTCCTGCCGGTCGGGTATACGGAGGCGATAGGGGGTGACAAGCCGCGCCAAATATGATACACTGATATGGACGACCGCAAGGAGGACACCACCATGCATATCAACTGGTTCAAGGACGAAAATCACCTGGTCTATATCAACGGCGAAACACAGCTGGCAGAGCTGGAACGGACGCTGCACTTTCCCGGTCTGGCGGACGCCGCCAACGAGCTGCGGCAGCATCCCACAGCGGAGGGCTTCACCATCAAGGGGCCGAAGCGCACCAGCGGCCGTCTGTTCGTGCCGGATCTGACCTTCGGTGAACACATCGAGATGGGCGAAAACATCTTCTTCTATATGGGAGAGATGCAGGAATGCTACGTCATCTACTGGCTGGACGCTCCGGTAGCGCAATAAGCGGAAAAGGGCCGCCCCGAACGGGGCGGCCCTTTCATGTCATGTGCAGCCGTTCAATCGCTGGCGCCGGTATGCACGACCTTGCCCATGTTCCACAGCAGCGCCACGCGGCGCGCGGACTCCAGACGTTCCTCGGGCGTGCGGTACTCGGCGTGCGCCGTCTCGGCCCCGCAGTCCATGCAGGCCACGGAGACGGACCAGCCCTGCTCATCCTGCATGGCACCCACGCCGCGGCAGATGGGGCAGTCCTGCAATTCAATATCAAAAATCGGGTCCATGTACATCCTCCTATGGGTCAGGTTGGGCTCAGTATAGCGCATATAGAGGGGAAAGGCAAGAAAAATATCCCCCCTCCCCTGCCATGCAAAAACACCCCGGCGCCTTTCGGCGCCGGGGCGTTTCGCTCCTGTTACTGAATGGAGATGGCGCTGTTCTTGGGCAGCTGCTTCTTCACATTCTTGGGCACGGAGATGGTCAGGATGCCATCCTCAAACTTGGCGCTGACGTCCTCAGGCTCCACCGCATCGCCCACATAGAAGCTGCGGCTGCACGCGCCGGCGTAGCGCTCCTGACGGATGTACTTGCCCTTCTTATCCGTCTCATCCTTGTCCAGGCCCTTGACCGCCTGGATGGTCAGCACGCCGTCCTTCAGCTCCAGCGTGACCTCATCCTTCTTGAAGCCCGGCAGATCCACGTCCAGCTCATAGGTATCCTCCGTCTCGCGGACATCGGTACGCATCAGGTTCCTGGCGTGCTTGCCGTACAGCGGGTCACGGCCGCGGGGCATCATGCCGAAGGGATCGCCAAAGAAATCATCAAACAAATTCTCACCAAAAATGCTGGGCAACATATGTCATTCCTCCATTCGAAACACTGCCCGGGCGCTGCGGCCATCCGCCGCAGCACAGGGGCTGCTGCCACTGATTTGTATACATTTCATCGCCCCTCGGAGGTTCGCTTCCGTTTCCCTCCCTCAAGGTTCGGCTTTATTATAGCGCCGATTTTAGCACTGTCAATAGAAGAGTGCTAATGTTCACAGAAGTCACGATATTTGTTCACAAAATATGCGATTTCTCTGGCGCAGTGCCGTCCGCCGTGATACAATAGGCACAACATCCCATGCAGGAGGACAGTTTATGGAACAGTTTTACGATAAGGTCAGCGCCTCCGCCGCATACATCCGGGCGCACATCCCCCAGACACCCACAGTGGGCATCATTCTGGGCAGCGGGCTGGGTGGTCTGGTGGACGCCATGACGGACAAGACCGTCATCCCTTACGGGGATATCCCCCACTTCCCCTGCTCCACCGTGGCGGGCCACGCGGGCAATCTGGTCATCGGGCGGCTGGGCAGTCAGGTGGCGGCGGCGCTTCAGGGGCGGTTTCACTACTACGAGGGCTTCAGCATGAAGGAGGTCACCTATCCGGTGTATGTGCTGGCGCTGCTGGGGGTAAAGACCCTCATCGTCACCAACGCCTGCGGCGGCATCAACCGGACGTTTGTCCCCGGGGACCTGATGCTGCTGTCGGACCACATCAATATGCTGGGCGCCAACTCCCTCATCGGTCCCAACGACGAGCGCTTCGGCCCCCGCTTCCCGGATATGACGGAGGCCTATCCCCACCGCCTGCGGGAGAAGGCCCATCAGGCCGCCGGGGCGCTGGGCTTCGCGTGCAAGGAGGGTGTGTACGCTATCTTCCCCGGTCCGTGCTATGAGACGGCAGCGGAGATACGGGCCTATGAGCACCTGGGAGCTGACGCCATCGGTATGTCCACCGTACCGGAGGTCATCGCCGCCAACTATCTGGGCATGGCGGTGCTGGGCATCGCCTGCATCACCAACATGGCCACCGGCATCGCCAGGGAGAAGCACTCCCATCAGGAGGTGCTGCGTATCGCCAACGAGAGCAGCCAGAAGCTCTGTGCGCTGGTAGAGCGCGTGGTGCGAGAGCTGTAACGCAAAAACGCCCTCCCGGCAGGAGGGCGTTTTCTTTTTATTTCTCGTTGACGCGCAGCTCCAGCACGTCGGGACGGGCGTAGTGGCCCACGCAGTCCAGCTCCATACGGCTGGCGGGGACCTTCTGCATATCCAGGTCGGCGTAGATGATGTCCTCCTTGTCCCAGACGGTGACGGAGGCCTCGTGGCCGAAGGGGTCGATGACGCAGCTGCCGCCCCGGCAGGCGATGTCCGGCAGGGCCGCGATCTCGGCGGTGCCGCTGACGGTCTGGGGATAGTCGCTGCGGCGGAAGACCAGATCGGCGTTGATAAAGTAGCAGTGACCCTCGATGGCAATGTGGCGGATGGTATCCTGCCACTCCGGATTGTCGTTGGTATTGGGGGAGATGTACAGGGATATCCCCTTCTGGTACAGCGCCACCCGGGCCAGGGGCATATAGCTCTCCCAGCAGATGAGATTGCCCATGGGGCCCCAGGGCGTGTCCATCACAGGGAAGTAATCCCGGTCCGCGTCGCCCCAGACCACGCGCTCGCTGCCGGTGGGCTTGAGCTTGCGGTGGTTCAGGGCCTCGCCCTCCGGGGAGATCATCATGTTAGCGTTATACAGCGTACCGGTGACGGCGTCGCGCTCGGAATAGCCCATACTGATATAGACACCCAGCTCCCTGGCGCGGCGGAGGAGCTTACGCATCTCCGGCCCGTCGGCCAGCAGGGAGTTGTCGTAGTACATCTTCCAGTCCTCGCGGCCCACGGCCTTGCGGCTGCCCACGGTGAAGCCGAAGGTCATGCCGTAGGGGTAGCCGGGGATGAACAGCTCCGGAAAGACAATGAGCTCCGCGCCCTCGCCGGCGGCCTCGTTGATGAGCCGCAGGGCCTTCTCAAGACATTTGTCCTTGCGGAACATCACAGGGGTGGCCTGCACCACCGCCACGCGGCAGGTGTTCTTCAGATCTCGCATGGGTCGACCTCCTTGCAGAATGATACCATGATTATACCAGACGGACACGCCGGAACGCAACAGGTTTCGGCGCAAGATGCAGCAGCTGTCGTACAGCGGGGTGAATTCCGCCTCCATGCGCAGGCGGTGCGTGCCGCCAACAGCACGCACCGCACTGGAAGCCAGGATCGTTTCCGTCTGTGCATCATACGCCCAGTTCTCTCTGTTCGCCATGAAAAAAGACGGGCGGAAGGGGTCGGCAAACCCCTCCCGCCCTATGGAAAGCAGACGGCTGACGCCGCCCCGACTTGACCGCAACAGAAATGCCCATCCCTCTGCAGGGATAGGCGGTGCGTTTTGGTAAGGAAAAACGCCGTTTCTGCATCGCAAAAACAGCGTGGTCCTTCCTGTGGTGCCACACGGAGAAAACGCCCGCTGTGCCTGGTCCTCCGACGTGCAATTCTTCTGCCTCACGCCGCGGAGCTCTCGCTCCCCGTCTGCCGCCTACCTTCTCAGGCTCACGCCCAATGGCTGACTTTCGTCACACAGCTTTCGCTGTTTCGGTGCATCCTTGCGCTCACAGTGCCGTTCGCGGTGGGTTTTGACCCATTTCCTTTTAGGCTGCCGCCTGGCCAGACCTGGCCTTTGCAGCGGGCAGCCGCACGACTTCACCGGACCCTATTCACTTAACAGTGGTAGTATACCACCAGAAAGCGCCACTTGTCAACGACATTCGACGAAAACGCAGCGACCAGGGCGGCGTCAGCCGTCTCCTGCCTGCAGATACACCGACCCCCACGGCATCAGCCGGCCCATTGCCGCTTATATACACCGACCCCCGCGGCGTCAGCCGCGGGGGTCTATCCATGTCAATGATGGAAATTTGTCTGCTGCACCGGCTCCTTCTCCGGCAGGCCCAGCTGCGCCTTGCCCAGGGCGATGGACTTCATCAGAAAGGCCATGTTGCGGCCCAGGGTCCGCATGGTCTGCAGGCCCTCCTTGTCCTGACGGACCTCCTCCGGCGTGTTGCCGTAGACCATGTTCCAGTACTGGCTGCTGGCCACGGGCATACCGCAGATGGTGAAGTACTTGTTCAGCGCGTCGAAGGTGGCTGTGTTGCCGCCCCGGCGGCAGGACACCACCGACGCGCCCACCTTCATGGTCTTGTCGATGTGGGGCGTGCTGAAAAACAGCCGGTCCATAAACGAGATGGCCCCGCCGGTGGGGGAGGCGTAGTACACCGGCGAGCCGATGACCAGCGCGTCCGCCGCGGTGAGCTTGGGCGCCGTCTCGTTGACCAGATCGTCATACACGCAGCGGTGGGTCTTTTTGCAGCTGGCGCAGGCGTTGCAGGCATGGGCGGTCTTGCCCGCCTGGACGAGCTCCGTCTCGATGCCCTCGGCCTCCAGCGTGTCGGCCAGCTCACGCAGGGCGGTGTAGGTGCAGCCGTGCTCGTGGGGGCTGCCGTTGATGAGCAATGCCTTCATATCCTGCCCTACCCCCTTAATAGCCGAAGAGCATGGAGCGCTTGATGTCGCTGAGCTTATGGGCACCGCACATGGCCATGGTATCGGCCAGTTCGGCCTTCAGCTTGTCCACGTAGACCTGCACGCCCTCGGCGCCGCCGCCGTAGACCATGTTCACGAAGGGGCGGCCGATGAGCACCGCGTCCGCGCCCAGGGCCAGAGCCTTGAACACGTCCATGCCGGTGCGGATACCGCCGTCCACCAGAATAGTCATCTTGCCGCCCACCGCGTCGACGATGGCGGGCAGGACCTCCGCCGTGGCGGGGCACTGGTCCAGCACGCGGCCGCCGTGATTGCTGACCACGATGCCGCTGGCGCCGGCCTCCAGGGCCTTCTTCGCGCCGTTTACGGTCATAATGCCCTTGAGGATGAAGGGCTTGCCGTTCATCAGCTTGACGATCTCTTTCAGCTCGTCCACGGTCTTGCTGCCGGCGGGGGGCGTCATGTTCTTCAGGAAGGGCAGGCCCGCCGCGTCGATGTCCATGGCCACGGCAATGGGATCCGCCGCGCCCACCAGCTCTGCTTTCTCGCGGACCAGGTCGATATTCCAGGGCTTGATGGTGGGCACGCCGCAGCCGTTTGCCGCTCCGATGGCCTTGGTGGCCATGGTCATCACGTCGGGGTTGGTGCCGTCGCCGGTGAAGGCGGCGATGCCGCTGTCGGCGCAGGCGTTGACGAGAATGCTGTTATACTCGCGGTCGGTGTACTTTTCGCCGTAGTGCAGCTTCATCGCGCCGAGCGGGGCTGCGAAAAACGGATAGCGGTACATGGTGCCGAACAGATCCACGGCCGTATCGACGGGTTCGTTCGGGCAGATGGTGTCCATGTTGACGCAGATCTTCTGCCAGGCGTCAAAGTTGCGGATAAAGCCGCTGCCGGGCGCTTTGGCGCCGGGGCCGGGGACCTGGTTGCCGCAGGCTTTGCCGTTGCAGACCGGGCAGGCTTTGCAGTACGGCCCGATGCAGGTGCGTGCGCTGTCGAGAATCTCTTTGTACTCCATGAGGGTACCTCCGTATATCTTTTTCTGTATTGATAGAGTCATGGTTTAAACGCCGGTGCCGTCGAACGCCGGGATCATGTCGCCGGTCGCGGCATCGAGGTCCTGATAAAAGCCGTCGGCGATCGGGCTCTCAATCAG
>OKUG01000361.1_pt1 | contig 17470 bp, 13 predicted proteins | sample 1606721 | NCBI WGS metagenome assembly OKUG01 (sample SAMEA3882539, study PRJEB24775) | human gut metagenome | biome: human-associated habitat; feature: intestine environment; material: feces | place: Netherlands | collected 2009/2010
CTGGGTATTTTTTATGCGCTGATGTGGCTTTACTGGTCTATCCGGGAGCAGGGACTGAAAGGCTTCTTTATGCATCTGTTCGGCCCCAAGGGAAGGCTGCCGGGGTTCATGGGATTCGTGCTGGTGTTCATCTTCATCTTTGTGGGGCTGGTGGACGTCCTGAGCATCACGATCCGCCCCATTGCGCTGGCAGCCCGTCTTTACGGCAATATTTACGCCGGGGAGACGATTATTGACACTATGGCTCACATGTTCGGGCCCGTGCTCAGCGCCCTGTGCGTACTGCCGTTTCTGGCGATTGAACTGCTTGTGGGGTTCATTCAGGCTCTGGTTTTCCTGCTCCTGACGGCGATTTTCCTGAAACTTCAGGTAGGGGACGATGACGCCCACGGCCATACCTCCAAAAATGAGGAAAAGGAACTTCCCGTTCCGGACAGCCCGCCTCCCGGAAAAGCCTCATAAACCGTACCGCCAACTTTCCGTTCCGGACCATGGGCGACCTGTGGGGGAACGTTCAACAAAAAACATAAACCATACCAATAACATGATCGATCCTATCGCAATGACCTCCCTGGCCGAATTGTCCGGCAACGTAGGTTTCGGCCTCGTCACCATCGGCGCCGGCCTCGGCATTGGCCTCATCGGCTCGAAAGCCGCGGAAGCCACCGGGCGCAACCCCGGAGCCTCCTCCCCCATTATGGTGATTGCCATCACGCTGGCGGCCCTGATTGAAGGCGTGGCCCTGATCTCCATTTTTGTGAAATAAAACGGAAGTTCCGTTCCCGGAGGGAGCTTTTCCGCTCCGGGGCGGCGCGCCCGTCCCCTGCCGGTCCGGAAAATTTCCGGCATGTTCAAACCGCTCATCTTATGCTGAATCTCATAGCTGACCAAGCCTGGAATCCTTTTGCTCCCTTCGGGGTAACGAGTTGGGAGCCTTTTGTTGCCAACCTGATCGCTTTCATTCTGATGGTGGCGATCCTGCGGTATCTGGCGTTCAAGCCCATCCAGAACGTGCTGGATCAGCGCCAGAAGACGATCGAGGCAGAAATTGCAGCGGCACAGACCTCCAAGACCGAGGCCGCCGCAGCACTTACGACCGCGCAGGACAAGCTGCGTAATGTGGACAACGAAGCCGCAGCCCGCCGCGAAGCCTACGAGAAGCAGGCCGAGGTGGAAAAGCAGCAGCTGCTGGCCGATGCGCAGAAGCAGGCCGACGAGATCGTGGCTGCCGGTAAGGCGGCTGTGGAGATCGAGCGCCAGAACAAGCTGCGGGAAGCAGATGCACAGGCTACGGCACTGGCACGCTCCATGTGCGAAAAGCTTTTGAAACATAATTTGACCGCCCAGGATGATGATCAGCTGCTGGACGATCTGCTGCAGAAAGCAGGTGCAGGCAATGGCAACTGAATTCAGTCGTGAATTTTTTGCGGATAACCGCATCGTCAAGGCCAGCCTGCGCTGCGCCCATAAACTCCGCGAAAAAGATCTGGACCGCATCAAGTCGGAGATCAAAAAGCTGTATGACGCCACGGAAGTCATCCTGAATATCACCGTGGACGAGAGCCTGCTTTCCGGCTATGTCCTGCAGGTGGGCGACCGCGTGTTCGACAATTCCGGCCGTCATCAGCTGGACAAAATGATGGAGGGCAAGCCTTCGCTGGCTACCCTCAAGACCCGCATCGAGGACTACAAGCCCGCCGAGACCTCCGCAGAGGGCGGCGTGGTCATCTCCTCCGCCGATGGCATCGTGCACATTGACGGCATGAACCGCGCTGTGTACGGCGAAATCGTCACCTTTGAAAACGGTGCCAAGGGTATGGTGGAAAGCGTAGAGCCCGAGCAGCTGGGCGTTATGCTGTTCGATGGTGCCGAGACCGTTGGTGTGGGCACCATGGTCACCCGCAGCGGCAAGCGCGCCGGTATCCCGGTGGGCGATGCTTTTCTGGGGCGTGTCATCAGCCCGCTGGGCGAGCCCATCGACGGCAAAGGCCCCATTGAGGCCGAAGGCTACAACCCCATTGAGAAGCAGGCACCCAGTATTCTGGAGCGCCAGAGCGTGGACACCCCGCTGCACACCGGTATTCTGGCGATCGACTCCATGTTCCCCATCGGCCGCGGTCAGCGTGAGCTGATCATCGGCGACCGCCAGACCGGCAAGACTTCCATTGCCACCGACGCCATCCTGAACCAGAAGGACAAGGATGTGCTGTGCATCTATGTTGCTATCGGTCAGAAGGCTTCCTCCATCGCCCGCGTGGCCGAGGATCTGAAAAAGCATGGCGCTATGAGCTATACCACCATCGTGGCAGCTACCGCGTCGGATTCTGCCCCGCTGCAGTACATTGCTCCCTATGCGGGCACTGCACTGGCCGAGTACTTCATGGCCAAGGGCAAGAGCGTGCTCATCGTTTACGATGATCTGTCCAAGCACGCGGTGGCCTACCGTGCCATCTCGCTGCTGCTGCGCCGCTCCCCGGGCCGTGAAGCCTACCCCGGCGATGTGTTCTACCTGCACTCCCGTCTGCTGGAGCGCTCCTGCCGTATGCGGGACGATCTGGGCGGCGGCTCTATCACCGCACTGCCCATCGTAGAGACGCAGGCCGGCGATGTTTCGGCCTACATCCCCACCAACGTCATCTCCATCACCGACGGTCAGATCTTCTTGGAGAGCGCCCTGTTTAACGCCGGCAACCGTCCGGCTGTCAACGTGGGTCTGTCGGTGTCCCGTGTGGGCGGCGCTGCCCAGACCAAGGCCATGAAAAAGGCCAACGCAAACCTGCGTATCGAGCTGGCACAGTATAAGGAGATGGAATCCTTTGCACAGTTCAGCTCCGATCTGGACGCCGAGACCCGCCGTCAGCTGGAGCACGGCAAGGCACTGATGGAAATGCTCAAGCAGCCGCTGTGCCAGCCCAAGTCCGATGCCGAGCAGGTGGTCATTCTGGTGCTGGCTTCCCACGGCCTGCTGGACACTCTGCCCACCGCAGAACAGCGGGAAAAGACCGCTGCCTTTGTGCGGCAGTTCCGCGCAGACGTCTCCGGCACCATGCAGAAGATCGATGCCGACGGCAAGCTGGAGCCCGACCGGGTGGATGCCATCCTGAACGCTTGGAAAGCTTATGCGGGAGGCAATGACCATGTCGTCCAGTAAGCTGCTGAAGGAGCGCATCGAGAGCATTCAGGACACCATGAAGATCACCAATGCCATGTACCTGATCTCTTCGTCCAAGCTGCGCAAGGCACGGCAGAACTACCAGAATGTGTCCCCTTACTTCAACCGTATGCGGGATACCATCTCCCGTGTTGTGCCGCATCTGCCGGAGGAGCCGGAGCACCCCTTCTTCCATGAGCGGAATCTGGAAAACCCCCGGCGGGCATATCTGGTGCTTACTGCCGATAAGGGCATGGCAGGTGCTTATAACCAGAACCTGCTCAAGTTTCTGCGGGAGCACGCAGACCCCAACGACCGCTTTTATGTCATCGGTCAGGTGGGTTACCGCGCCCTGCGCCACCGGGACCCCCGCCTTGTGGAGGAGTTCCGTTACAGCGCTACCGCACCCACGTTGCAGCGTGCCCGCGACATCACGGTAGACGCCATTGACGACTTCAAGTCCGGCAAGCTGGACGAGATCTACATCGTCTACACCAAGATCCAGAACGCCCTTACCAGTGAGCCTGTCATGGAGCGTCTGCTGCCGCTGGACCGGCGGTTTTTGCAGCCTGCTCCCAAGGGTCTGGGCGACCCCAAGGGCGAGGTGGAACTGGTGCCGGACGCATGGACGGTGTTCGAGCAGATCGCACCCATCTATATGCACGGCATGATCTTTGGTGCCATGACCGAGAGCTTCTGCGCCGAGCAGAGCGCCCGCATGACCGCCATGGATTCTGCTACCAAGAGCGCCAATGATATGATCCGGGACCTGCAGCTGGAATACAACCGCACCCGTCAGGGCTCCATCACGCAGGAGATCACCGAGATCATCGGCGGCGCGGCTGCCGTGCAGGATCGGACATAATAAAGGAACTTTCTCTGGCATCGCGCAGCGATGGCTGAGAGGGTTCGTTGGATAAACAAGATTTGACAAGAGGCAATCCAAATGATACAGGGAACTATTATTCGCGTAGCAGGCCCCGTGGTGGATGTGCAGTTCACCGCCGGCAGGCTGCCTGCCCTGCAGGAGGCGCTTACCGTGACCGCAGAGGGCACCGAGCGCACCATGGAGGTGACGCAGCACGTCAACGAGACCACGGTGCGCTGCATCATGCTTTCTGCCAGCGAGGGTCTGGGCAAGGGTATGCCGGTAGAAGCTACCGGCCACGGCCTGACCGCCCCTGTGGGTGAGGGCACACTGGGCCGTATGTTCGACCCGCTGGGCCGCCCCATTGACGGCAAGGGCGCTGTGGACGAGCTGCCGCACTGGCCCATCCACCGCAAGGCACCCGGCTTTGCAGAGCAGAAGCCCGCAACTGAGATTCTGGAGACCGGCATCAAGGTCATCGACCTGCTGGCTCCTTACGCCAAGGGCGGCAAGATCGGCCTGTTCGGCGGCGCCGGCGTGGGCAAGACCGTGCTGATCCAGGAGCTGATCCATAACGTGGCCACCGAGCACGGCGGCTACTCCATCTTTACCGGCGTGGGCGAGCGCTCCCGCGAGGGCTGCGACCTGTGGGGCGAGATGAACGCCTCCGGCGTGCTGGACAAGACCGCACTGGTCTTTGGCCAGATGAACGAGCCCCCGGGAGCCCGTATGCGCGTGGCCGAGACCGGCCTGACCATGGCAGAGTACTTCCGTGAGGAGACCCACAAGGACGTGCTGCTGTTCATTGATAACATCTTCCGTTTCGTGCAGGCCGGCAGTGAGGTCTCGGCTCTGATGGGTCGTATGCCCTCTGCCGTGGGCTACCAGCCCACGCTGGCCAACGAGCTGGGCGCTCTGCAGGAGCGCATCACCTCCACCAAGGACGGTTCCATCACCTCGGTGCAGGCCGTTTATGTGCCCGCCGATGACCTGACCGACCCCGCCCCCGCCACCACTTTTGCCCATCTGGACGCCACCACCGTGCTGTCCCGTAAGATCGTGGAGCAGGGCATCTACCCGGCTGTGGACCCGCTGGCCTCCACCTCCCGCATTCTGGAAGCGGACATCGTGGGCGAGGAGCATTACCGCGTAGCCCGCAAGGTGCAGTCCATTCTGCAGCGCTATCAGGAATTGCAGGACATCATTGCCATTCTGGGCATGGACGAGCTGGACGAGAACGACAAGCTGACCGTCATGCGCGCCCGCAAGCTGCAGAAATTCCTGTCCCAGCCCTTTGCCGTGGCCGAAAACTTTACCGGCCTCAAGGGCAAGTATGTGCCCCTGAAGGACACCGTGCGCAGCTTTGCCGCCATTGTGGACGGCAAGGCCGATGACCTGCCGGAGTGGGCATTCTTCAACGTAGGTACGCTGGAGGAAGCACGCGAAAAGGCAGAAAAGAAGCTGGCTGAGGAAAAGGGCGGTGCCGTCTGATGAACAAGTTCATGCTGAGCATCACAGCGTCCAGCGGCGAGTTCTATCAGGGTGACTGCGAGGATCTGACCCTGCCCATCAGCGATGGCATCTACGGCGTACAGGCCGGGCATAACCCGGTGCTGGTGGCGCTGCACATGGGCATCCTCCACTTTGTGGTGGACGGCAAGGCCCGGGATGTGCTGGTGGGCGACGGCATTGCTGAGGTGACCCCCGCCTATGTGATGGTGCTGGTGGACAGCGCCGAAAACCCGGAGGACATCGACAAGAACCGTGCCGAGGCCGCCCGCATCCGCGCCGAGGAACGCTTGCAGCATAAGCAGAGCATGCACGAGTATTACCAGAGCAAGATCGCGCTGGATCGTGCCATGCAGCGTTTGCAGACTGCCGCAAAGTATAAGCGCTGAGGCAGCATTCCTATTCCCATATAACAAAACCTCCCCGTGCAGGATAACTGCATGGGGAGGTTTTTTCTGTCTGTCAGCAAAGCGAAAATTGTGTCACAGGAACGTTTTTGAGGAACCGTCCTGCGTGTTGCCGCGCCTTACGCCCGCACATCCTCCCGGCGTAAAAGCAGCCATGCCAGAAGGAACATCGTCCCCAGCCAGAAGATGCAGCTGAAGGCAAACAGCCCGTAGCTGCCCGCCAGAGCATCCGCACTTTTGTTGGAGTTCATTCCGAGCTGCATCAGGGAATAGGGCCACAGCAGCCCAAAGCCCTTGGAGCTGATAAAGATTCCGGTAATACCGCCCAGCAGCCCCAGAAAAATGGGCACGGCAAAGCTGCGGATGACCATGGCCAGCACCAGCTGTGCGGCAATGACGGCCAACGCACCCAGCAGTCCCCGCAGTAAAAACAGCGGTAGGGTGACCGGCGGCAGCCCGGGCAGATGGGCAAATACCTTGCCACAGAACACGAACAGCGCGAACACAAAGCCGTGGGTCAGCAGCGCCAGCTTTGTCACCACCGCAAACTTTGCGGCAAACAGGTCCAGCGGCGGTACGGGGCTTGCCATGATCAGGTTCCAGTTGTGCCCCAGATGTTCCAGCCGCCACAAGTAGGCAGCATAGGTGGCTACCATGGCAGGGAAGAAGAGCATGGAATAAAACAGGGTGTGCTGGGTCCACAGGCTATACCAGCCGTCGGTGAGGATCTCAAGATTTTGCAGATAATTGAAGGTGCCGTAGGTGGCCGAAAGAATGGGCAGCACAAAGAACATTGCCCAGATGGGAGATGCGTGGAGTTTGCGGTTCTCCGCAAGAATACAGCGTTTCAGCATGGTTTTATACCTCCTCGTCCTGTACCTTGCGCCACGCAAGGGCAAACAGCACAGCGCCCAGCGCAAGGGTGAAAGCCAGCAGCCCCCAGTTGAAGGGGCGGGTGCCGTAGGTGACGGTGTGGGTAGCCTTGTCCCAGTTCGCCACTTCGTAGGCGCTCAGAGGGATGTAGTACCCAAAAGGCACAAAGTAACTGGCAAGCGGCGGCATAAAGGCAGAGAACAGCCCCACCAGTGCCCCTACAATGCCCACGCAGAGCGCCGGCAGGGGATTGCCCATCCACAGCATCAGCAGAAATTCTCCAAAGAAGAGCATTGCGTCCACAGCCAGCGTGCAGACGAACAGATAGCATAGCTGCCCAGTGGGAAAGGCTTCGGTATAACCATGAACGCGCCCCAGCACCGGAACGCAGGCCAGCTCCAGCACCGTGACCAACAACACCTCCAGCACTCCAAAGACCGCCTTGCCTGCAAACAGGCTGCGGCGGCTCTGCAGGGTGTAGAGCAGCTTTGCGGTGTTGCCTTTGATCTCCATATCCCACAGCCGGGAGGCCAGCACTGCCATCATCACCGGCATCAGAATGGATTCAATGACGGGCAGGCTGTAAAGCAGGGCGCTGTAACCGTTGGCAAGCTCCTCCGGGTCTGCCGGGGCAAGGCCGCCCACCCATAGAACGACAATGCCGGGGATGAACAGGCAGAGAGAAAGGTCGTGCCGACGGTGGGCTTTTTGCAGTTCTGCACGGAAAGCTGCCATCTTACGCCACCTCCCCGCTGGTCTGGGTCAGGCTGAGAAAGATATCCTCAAGGCTCTTTGTCTGTGCAGTCAGTCCAACCACGCCCACGCCGCTTTCGGCAAGAGTGCAGACCAGCGCCGCCAGCGCTTCGTCCGGCAGCGGGGGAAGCTGCAGGGTGTCCGGTTGATCTGCCGGTGCAGCGGCTTTTACTCCCTGCTGCTGCAGGACGGCTGCGGCTTTGGGTGCGTCCAGCACCCGCAGCAGAATGCCGCCCCGGCTGTGCTTTTGCAGCTGCTGCAAGGAACCCTCGAACAGCAGTTTGCCGTGGTTCAGGATGCCCACCTGATCCACCATCTGCTCAATCTCTCCCAGCAGGTGGCTGGAAATCAGCACGGTGGCTCCGGTGGTCTGGGGCATGGAAGCAATCAGACTGCGCATCTCCTGAATACCCGCCGGGTCCAGACCGTTGGTGGGTTCGTCCAAGATCAGCAGTTTGGGGCTGCCCAGCAGCGCCATGGCAATGCCCAGCCGCTGCTTCATGCCAAGGGAATACTGCCCCACCTTCCGGTCAGCGTCTTTGGTCAGGTGCACGATCTCCAGCACCCGGCTGATGTCCTTCCGGTCCACGTCTTTCAGGTCAGCCACGATGGAAAGGTTTTCCCGGGCAGTCAGGTGCAGGTAACCGGAGGGGGATTCGATCAGGCTGCCGGTCTGCCGCAGCAGGGCAAGGCGGTTTGCTTCGTTCAGGGTGTGCCCCAGCAGTTCCACACTGCCACCGGTGGGGTGTACAAGCCCCAGCAGCATCTTCATGGTGGTGGATTTGCCCGCACCATTGGGGCCTAAAAAGCCGTAAACACAGCCCTCCGGGACAGTCAGGTTCAAATGATCCACCACCGGACGGCTATGGTAGCTTTTGCAAAGGGCATGGGTCTCGATCACAGGTTTCATAAATAGTCTCCTTTCGCATTCATGGTTTTCGGAACGATGCCAGAATACACCCGCTGCCTTAAACTGACCGGAAGCGCAGCTTAATTTACCCTTAAATTTGCAGGTGTTTTCCGCTGCGGCGCAAAAAGTGTGGTATAGTAAAGGCGGGAAAGGAGAACTGCCCTTATGGATACCATTTATGATGCAAAGCTCCTGCTTGTGGACGACAACGCCGAGCTGCTGGCACTGCTGTGTGAGCAGCTGCGGGGCGCAGGATATGGCCATATCAGAACTGCCCAAAGCTGCGCCGCTGCCCGCGGCTGCTTTGCGGCAGAGCAGCCGGAGCTGATGATCCTGGATATCAACCTGCCGGATGGGGATGGATTTTCGCTGTTCCGGGCGCTGCGGGCAAAAGCGGATGTCCCGGCGCTGTTCCTCTCCGCACGGGACGCGGATGCCGACCGTCTGTTCGGGCTGGGTCTTGGCGCAGATGACTACCTGACCAAGCCTTTTCTGATGCAGGAACTGCTACTGCGGGTGCAGCATATTTTGCAGCGGGCGTACCGGGCAGAGCTGTCCCGTACAAAACCGGCACCTTTGCAGCTGGGGGAGCGGTGCGTAGACCTGAATGATGCCATTGTTACCCTGCCAGAGGGCAAAACACTGGCGCTGACTGCTACCGAGCTGGCGCTGCTGCGGAAATTGGCAGAGAACCGGGGACACATCGTTACCTACGATGCCCTTTGTGCGGCGGTCTGGGGCGCAGATTACTATGGCTACGAGAACAGTCTGGGTGTACATATCCGGCATCTGCGGGAGAAGCTGGAAGCCGAACCCGGTGCGCCGCAGTTTCTGCGGACGGTGCGGGGCATTGGCTATAAGCTGACAAAGGAGGAAGGAGCATGAAAACCTTTGTGCGTCTGATCCGGCGGTATGTGCTGGCGGCGGTGGGCATCGTTCTGCTGCTGTTGTTTTCCGGTGTTGCAGTGCTGGGCTGGCTGGGTTGGCAGGAGGGCTGCCGCCTGCCGCAGCGGGAGTACTCCTCCAGCGAGATCGCGGATTCCATGGTGGAGACCGCCGAAGGGCTTGCCTTTGGGACAGAACGCACCCCGCAGGAGTGGATGAACGGCTACGAGTGGGCGATGGTGCTGGACGATGTGGGAAACATCCGCTGGAGCTACGGCCTGCCGCAGGATCTGAACCATGCCTACACTCCCGGCGATATCGCCAAATTTGCCCGCTGGTATCTGGCAGATTACCCGGTGTTCTGCTGGACAGAATCCTACGGACTGTTCGTCATCGGGCTGCCAAAGGGGAGCCTGTGGAAGTACAGCATTTACAGCTCACCGGACTTTGCCCTGAGCATGGTGCGGGTGCTCCCGGCAGCAGCGCTGGGAATGCTGCTGCTGGGTCTGGCGCTCTGCTTCTGGCTGAGCTGGCGGGGGGCAAAGCGGCTGGAGACCGTGGCAAACGGTCTGGATGCGCTGGCGCAGGGGCAGACCGTTCAACTGCCTACGGATGGTTTTGCCGGGGAACTGGCAGAAAAGCTGAACCAGACCGGGGCGCAGCTGCAAGCCAAAAATGAGATGCTTTCCCGGCGGGACAACGCCCGCACCCAGTGGATCGCAGGGGTCAGCCATGACGTGCGCACTCCGCTGGCGCTGATCCTAGGCTGGGCGGAGCAACTGGAACAGGATGCACTTTTGCCGGACAGCTCCCGGCAGAAAGCGACCGGCATCCGCACCCAGTGCGAAAAGCTGCGCACCCTCATTGATGACCTGAACCTGACCAGTAAGCTGGAATACGGTGCCCAACCCTTGCGCCGGAAAAACCTCCGGGCAGGGCCGCTGTTCCGGCAGCTGGTGGCGCAGTTTTGCGAAAGCCCACTGGCAGAGCGCTGCGAGATCACACTGGAACAGGAAGAACCAGCAGAGCAGACAGTGCTTTCGGTGGATGAGGCGCTGCTGGCACGGCTGCTGGAAAACCTGATGAACAACAGCGTCCGGCATAACCCAAAGCCGGTGAACATTACCGTGCATACCCGGCAGGTAGGAGAGCGCTTCTGCCTGACCGTGGCAGATGATGGGATTGGCTATCCGGCTGCCGTTCTGGTGGCACTGAACGCTGCGGAGCCTGCCGAAAATGCGCCTCATATCCTTGGCCTGTATGTAGTGCAGCAGATCGCCGCCGCCCATGGCGGCACGGCAGTGTTCGGGCAGAACACCCCCTGCGGGGCAAAAACAACGGTCTGGCTGCCCGGCCGGGCGTGAACGGGGCAAAAAAGAAAATAGCGCAAAAAACAGGCCGCTGCTTGCAGTTGTTGCAAACAGCGGTCTTATTGTTATGCGTTTTTGCTTTTATCCAGCGCGTCAAACTGCTGTAAGATCTGGGGGTCTTTCAGCTTGATGACCTTGCCGGAGAGGTAGTGCAGGGTGTTTTCCTCCGGCACATCCAGAAAGCTGATGCGCACCGCGCACAGCGCCTGCGTCTTGGTGCCGGTACGCTCGTTCATTTTGCGGTTGCCGTATTTGATATCGCCCAGCACCGGCTTGCCCAGATAGGCCAGATGGGCGCGGATCTGGTGGGTGCGCCCGGTGACAAGGCCGATCTTGCACAGGGCAAAGGGGCCTGCGGTGCGCAGCACGTCCACGTCCGTAATGATCTGCTTGCGGCGCTCGTCCTGCGATTGATGGGCATGGATGCTGACCTTGTTGTTTTTCTCGTCGTGCTCCCACCATGCGGTGAACCGCCCGGACTGCGGAATACCCACCGTGATGGTGTAGTACTCCTTTTTCAGCAGGTCGGTGCGGATGATCTCGTTCATGTCCCGCAGGGCAGCGTAATTCTTGGCAGCGATCACCAGCCCTTCGGTGCCGCGGTCCAGCCGGTTGCAGATGCCGGGCTTGAAGCGGTTTTCACCGTGGGGGTCGTATTCGCCCTTCTGGGTCAGGTACTGGGTAAACGCGTCCACAAGATTGGCGTCGCCGGTGCGGTCGCTGTGGCACAGCAGATGGGTGGGCTTGTACAGCACCGCAAGGTTTTCGTCCTCGTAGATGACGGTCACCTTGGGCTGATTGGGCTGCTTTTTGGGGGCAGCCTTCTGCACCGGCTTTGCGCCCTCGGGCGGGAAGAACTCGTCGTTGATGTACAACTCGATCAGGTCTCCTGCCTGCAAACGGTACTCCGGTGCGGCCTTTTTGCCGTTCACTTTCACCCGCTTGTTGCGGAAACTCTTGTACAGCAGGCTGGTGGGAAAATCGCGGGTCACGCTCTGCACAAAGTGCGAAAGACGCACGCCGTCATCGTTGGCGGTGGCAGTAAATTGTTTCATAAAGTTATCCTCATCGTTTTTGTCAGAATCATGCTTTTATAGTAATACAGGCGGGGCGGGAAGTCAACGCGCATTCCGGTGCAAAATCCGGGTTATTTTTGCAGAACACTTGTGTTTGCGCCGCAAAATGGGTACTATAAGGAAAGAACATAGAAAAAGGAGTACCGCCATGGCAGAGAATAAACGGCACAAGGGACATCGCCAGCGGATGCGGGAGCGGGTGCAAAGCTACGGGCTGGACAGTCTGGCCGAGCACGAGGCGCTGGAATATGTGCTTTACCTGACCAACGCCCAGAAGGATACCAACGGTATCGCCCACGACCTGATCGACCGGTTCGGGGATTTTGCGGCGGTGCTGGAAGCCAGCGAGGAAGAGCTGTGCACCGTAGAGGGCGTAGGCCCCTCTACTGCTCGGATGCTGCATCTGCTGCCCCAGATCAGCCGGTACTATGGCCGCAGCCGCACCAGCACCACCCGCTGCATCAAGACCACCGAGCAGATGGGCAGCTACCTGATGGCAAAATTTGCGTGGTCGGACTACGAGCGCGCCATGCTGGTCAGTCTGGACAGCCGCAAGCGGGTGCGCGCCGCCGTCTGGCTGCGAGAGGGCACCTCCGACCGTGTCAGTCTGGATATCAAAAATGTGGTAGCAGCCGCCATCAAGGGCGGTACGGACGCCGTGGTGCTCTGCCACAACCACCCCAACGGGGTGGCGCTGCCCTCGCTGGAGGATATGGACGCTACCGGCAGCATTGCCCGGGCGCTGGGGCTGGTAAACGTGCACCTGCTGGACCACTTTATCCTGACCGACACCGAGTATTTTTCCATGCGGGACGCCAACCGCCTGCCTATCTACGATTTCAAGACCGGCACGCTGTTCTGGCCGTAAAACAAAAAACTGTTTACATTATAAAATGTGCGTGCTATAATACAACTTGAAGCAACAACTGATTGTGGTTATGCGCACGGAAGGGAGAAAACGATGGCAGAGGAAAAATTTGAACTGGTGTCGAACTATGCCCCCACTGGCGACCAGCCTCAGGCGATCGCGCAGCTGGTGGAGGGGGTGCAGCGGGGTGACCGCTGCCAGACCCTGCTGGGCGTGACCGGCAGCGGCAAAACCTTTACCATGGCCAACGTCATTGCCCAGTGCAACCGCCCCACGCTGGTGCTGGCGCACAACAAAACGCTGGCGGCACAGCTGTGTACCGAGTTCCGCTCGTTTTTCCCCAACAATGCGGTGGAGTACTTCGTCAGCTACTACGACTACTACCAGCCGGAGGCCTACATTCCCAGCACCGATACCTATATTGAAAAGGACAGCGCTATCAACGACGAGATCGACCGCCTGCGCCACTCGGCTACGGCGGCGCTTTCCGAGCGGCGGGACGTTATTATTGTGGCATCGGTGTCCTGCATCTACTCGCTGGGCGACCCTATCGACTACCGCAGCATGGTCATCAGTCTGCGCCCCGGGATGCAGATGGAGCGGGACGAGCTGTGCAAAAAGCTGGTCACCTTGCAATACGAGCGCAACGATGTGAATTTTGTGCGCAATAAATTCCGGGTGCACGGTGATACGGTGGACATCTATCTGGCCTATATGAGCGAGCTTGCCATCCGGGTGGAGTTCTTCGGGGACGAGATCGACCGCATTACCGAGTTCAATCCCCTGACCGGCTCCAAGCAGAACGTGGTCAAGCACGTTGCCATCTTCCCGGCCAGCCACTATATCGTCAGCGCGGAAAAAAAGGCCGCTGCGCTGGAAAAGATCCGCGCCGAGTGCGATGCGCAGGTCAAACAGTTCACCGCCGAGGGCAAGCTGATCGAAGCCCAGCGCATTGCCCAGCGCACTAACTACGATATCGAGATGCTGAACGAGGTGGGTATCTGCAAGGGCATCGAAAACTACTCGGCAGTGCTGTCCGGTCGTGCGCCGGGCAGTATGCCCACCACCCTGCTGGATTATTTCCCGGAGGATTTTCTGCTCTTCGTGGACGAGAGCCACGTCACCCTGCCGCAGGTGCGCGCCATGTACGGCGGCGACTACGCCCGCAAAAAAACGCTGGTGGAATACGGTTTCCGTTTGCCGTCCGCCTTTGATAACCGCCCCCTGAAATTTGAGGAGGTGGAGTCCAAGCTCAACCAGATGATCTTTGTCTCCGCCACCCCCGGCGAGTACGAGCGCCGGAACAGCTCGCAGGTGGCGCAGCAGGTCATCCGTCCCACGGGTCTTTTAGACCCAGTCATCTCGGTGCGCCCGGTGGAAGGGCAGGTGGTGGACCTGCTGGGCGAGATCAATGCCCGTATCCAGCGGCAGGAGCGGGTGCTTGTGACCACCCTGACCAAAAAGATGGCTGAGGATCTCACCGATTACCTCACCGAGCAGGGGATCAAGGTCAAGTATATGCACCACGAGGTGGATACCTTTGAGCGCATGGAGATCATCAAGGACCTGCGCGTCGGCGCAATTGATGTTATTGTTGGCATCAACCTGCTGCGCGAGGGTCTGGACCTGCCGGAGGTGTCGCTGATTGCGATTCTGGATGCCGATAAGGAAGGCTTCCTGCGCAGCGAGACAAGCCTGATTCAGACGATCGGCCGCGCGGCCCGCAACGCCAACGGCGTTGTGCTCATGTACGCAGATGAGGTCACGCCCAGCATGGAGCGCGCCATCATGGAGACCGAGCGCCGCCGCACCATTCAGGACGCCTACAATAAAGAACACGGCATCACGCCCAAAACCATCGTCAAGGCCATCGGCGACGGGCTCGAAATCAGCATGAGCGAGGAAAACAAGCGGATGCGCCAGCACCGCATGAGCCGCGCCGAGCGACAGCAGACAATTGAACGCCTGACCAAGGAGATGAAGGAGGCCGCGCGGCTGCTGCAATTTGAGCTGGCCGCGCAGCTGCGCGACGAAATTCAGCGGCTGGAACGCGGAGAGGATCCCACCGCCGCCGACACCAGTGAACGCAAGGCTGCTGCCAAAACACGCAAGGGCAGGAGGAAATATAAAAATTGAGTACAACACCCGAAAAAAAGCCTGCAAAGCGCAGCTCCAAAATCAAAATCGACCCGAACAACCGCATTGTCATCAAGGGTGCGCGGGAGCATAACCTGAAAAACGTCGATTTGGAGCTGCCCAGAGATAAGCTGATCGTCATGACCGGCCTGTCCGGCTCCGGCAAGTCGACGCTTGCCTTCGACCTCGTCTTCGCGGAAGGACAGAGGCGTTATCTTGAAAGCCTCAATGCCTATGCGCGAAGCATGGTCCAGCCCGCTCCCGCCCCCGAGGTCGACTCAATCCGCGGCATTCCGCCCACGGTTGCCATTGAGCAGCGTACCTCGCGCGGTGGCCTGCGCTCAACCGTCGGCACGACGACGGAGCTCCTGCATTTCCTCCGCCTGCTTTTCGTCAAGCTAGGCACCCAGTACTGCCCGGACTGCGGCATCCCGGCAAGCCCCCAGTCCCACGACGACATCATCAAGGCAATCCGCCGCGACTTCGGCTCGGACCAAATCGCCGTGCTTGCGCCGATCGTGCGTCGCCAGAAGGGCATCTTCAGAGCGGAAATGGAGGCGGCCGCAGTCGCCGGACACAGGATCATGCGCATCGATGGAGCATATATCGATATATCCCTCAAAATCCCTTCGCTCGCCCGTTATTCGGAACACGAGCTCGAGCTTGCCGTCGGGATATGCGGTGCCGACGAGCAAGCGCTGGAAAAGATCGTGGCCGCCGCGCTCCTTCACGGGCACGGTCGCCTGCTTGTGACGCGTTCGCTTCCCGACGAACCGACGACAGGTCTGCTCGAACAGGACGTCTTCTACTCGACGCTCGCAGCCTGCCCCTCCTGCCTCAAGAGCTTCCCTGCTCTGGATCCGAAGCTTTTCTCCTACAACTCGAGCGCAGGCGCGTGTCCGAAGTGCTCAGGCTACGGTCTCATCACTTCGGCGCTCAAGAAGGCGCAGAAAAAGAAGGAGGACTTCAACACCGACCTCAGCGACACGGAGGGGGCGGAGCTTTGCCCCGACTGTCTGGGGACTCGTCTGAATCCCGTTGCAAGGGCGGTGCGCTGGCACGACAGAAGCATTTCGGACTTCGGTGCAATGACGATCGACAGCGTGGAGGAGTTCTTCCGAAACCTCAGGCTCGAGGGACGCGAGGCGGCCATTGCTCACGACGCGGTCGCCGAGATCCTGTCTCGCCTCTCCTTCCTTCAGGAAGTGGGACTCGGATACCTCACGCTCGACCGCAGCGCGCCGACGCTTTCCGGCGGTGAAGCCCAGCGCATTCGTCTGGCCGCACAGCTCGGCAGCAACCTCAGGGGTGTCTGCTACGTGCTCGACGAGCCGACGATAGGACTGCATCCTCGAGACAACCGCATCCTTCTTGACGCCATCGACCGGCTCACCCACCAGGGCAACACGCTGCTCGTCGTCGAGCATGACGAGGACACGATCCGTCAGGCGGACCATATCATCGACATCGGTCCCGGCTCCGGCGTTCGAGGCGGCGAACTCGTTGCCGAGGGCACGGTTGACGACATCATGAAGTGCGAGCGCTCACTTACGGGTGAATACCTGAGAAATCCGAGCAAGCACAGGCATTTTGCCAGCCGTCCCTTCAATCCCGAGACAGACCCGAAGCTGTCGGTGATCAATCCCCGCATGCACAATCTGGCAGGCGGAGTCGTGGAATTCCCGCTCAACCGCCTGACCGTCGTGACGGGCGTCTCCGGCTCCGGCAAGTCCACTCTGACCCGTGAAGTGCTTTTTGAAAATCTGATCGGCAATCTCGGCTCCGATCCGAGCAAGGCGAAGTGGAAGGGATGCGACATAATCACGGGCCGCGAACCGGTGGCGCGTGTTCTGGAAGTGGATCAAACCCCCATCGGCAAGACGCCGAGATCGTGTCCCGCCACCTACGTCGGCTTCTTTGACAAAATCCGCGCGCTCTTTGCAGGCACGAATGAAGGCAAGGCTCGGGGTTACGGCGTGGGACGCTTCTCCTTCAACAACGAGGGCGGCCGCTGCGAAGCCTGCGCCGGACAGGGACTGCGCACAATCGAGATGTCGTTCCTGCCTGACGTCAAGGTCCCCTGCGAGGTGTGCCACGGCGCACGCTTCAATCAGGAAACGCTGGCCGTCACCTGGAAGGATCGAAACATCGGAGAAATCCTGCAGATGCAGGTCGATGAAGCAGTCGAGTTTTTCAACTCGATGCCGACGATCGCACACCCGCTCAAGCTCCTTCAGGACATCGGTCTGGGCTACCTCACGCTTGGCCAGCCCTCACCCACGCTTTCCGGCGGCGAGGCGCAGCGCATCAAGCTTGCGACCGAGCTGTCCAAGCGCAGCACCGGGCGGACGATCTACGTCCTTGACGAGCCGACGACCGGCCTGCATGTGGCAGACGTCGCACGTCTGATCGATATTCTTGACCGCCTGACCGATGCCGGCAACACGGTGCTGGTCATCGAGCACAACCTGCACGTCATCAAGGTGGCCGATCATATCATCGATCTCGGTCCGGAGGGCGGCGACGCGGGCGGCAGCATCGTCTTTACCGGCACACCGGAAGATTGCGCGCGCTGCGCCGAGAGCTATACCGGCCAGTTTTTGAAAAAAGAACTCGAAAGTTAACGGCCAAGCCCCTCTTCTCATAGGCTGAAAGGAGAGGGGG
>OKUG01000368.1_pt1 | contig 17033 bp, 20 predicted proteins | sample 1606721 | NCBI WGS metagenome assembly OKUG01 (sample SAMEA3882539, study PRJEB24775) | human gut metagenome | biome: human-associated habitat; feature: intestine environment; material: feces | place: Netherlands | collected 2009/2010
GGGGCACACAGTCCCGCGCCGCCATGCGCGGCGTGATGCTCTACGTCATGCAGGAAAAGAAATCCGCATGGGAGGGCGAGCCGCTCGTCAGCGGCATCAACTGCCAGCCGCAGAGCGTCTACGACGATTTCCTGAACACGAAGCTGCTCTACCACAAGGGCGGCGGCACGATGTTCTATCACATGGTGCAGAGTTTTCCAAAGGGTGCGGCGGTCAATCCACGACAGGCCCACGAAGCCGCGCGGCGACTGGCGGAATACTTCGGCGGCTGCGAGGTGCTGGTCTGCACCCATGTAGACCGGGAGCACATCCACTCCCACTGCGTCATCAACTCCGTCAACTTTGAAACCGGCAAAAAGCTGCACATGGCGAAGGAACAGATCCAGGAACTGATGCGGCGCAACGATGCGATCTGTCAGGAGATGGGCCTGCCGGTCTTTGAGCCGACCGCGCAGCAGGCCCGCGGCATGAGCGGTGCGGAGTACCACACAGCGCTCAAGGGCCAAAGCTGGAAGCTGCGGCTCATGAACACCATCGACGAGTGCATGAAATACGCCGCCGACAGGGACGCCTTCGTTTCCCTGATGGCATCCGAGGGCTACGCCGTCCGCTGGGAAAGTGGCCGCAAGTACATCACCTACACCACGCCGGACGGCATGAGATGCCGCGACAGCAAACTACACGAGGAAAAGTATTGCAAGGAGGTCATGGAGCATGAATTCAGAATACGGGCAGAGATTGTCTCTGCAAGAACTCAAGCAGCGCAACCACCAGCAGACAGCGCTGCCGATGCAGGCACCACCTCACGAAGCGTGTCCCTCGAAAGCGGACTGGGAGCGAATGATGAAATACATGGATGCACTGTGGTGCCATGCGGATCGGCAGACAGACCTGTTGGAGAGCGTCAGCAGGCAGATGTCGCAGCTTCCCACGCGGACGCAGCTGGACGATCTGCTGAAGGCGGTGCGGCATCTGGAGCAGATGACCGAACAGGCTGGGAAGCCGAAAGAGAGTTCTTTTTCTCTGCACAGAATCAGACTTCCCAGACTGCATCTGCCACACGTCAGTATTCCGGCATTGATCTCTCTGTTAATGGCGGTGGCAGCACTGCTTCTGCTTTGGTGGGGCTTGGGCACCGTCTGGAGCAGCTCCAGCCTGCTGAGCCTGTGATTCCTGCGAGGCACTACACCGACAGAAAGGTATTGCAAAAAGAACGTGAAAAGAAGATCGCCCTCGGTCACAAGGCTGATGACCACGAGGACGAGGTGAGTTATGACTGGCAGCAGACCATGTGACGCAAAGGGAGAGTTGAAGGATTTCGACTCTCCCTTTCTGCATAGGACAAGGTTCTCGCAAATAAAATGATAGCACCGCGGGAGGTGATAGTTATTATTGTCCGCCCTTTCACTTACGATAGTGACGCGCACATTATTTCCGGCAGAAAAAATATGATCAGAATTGAAAACCTTACCCCACAGCTTACCGCCGAGGAGTGCATGGAACAGCGGCGATGTATCGAGGAAGGTCTTTTCGAGGTCTTTATAAAGTATGAAAAACACAATGAAAATGATAGCTATTTAGGAGCTGCTGCGGTATGATGTACCTGTCAGCAGCTCTTTTCTGTGAGGAAGGAGCTACAAAATGAACGCAATCTACACAAGACAATCCGTTGACAGAGCCGATAGCATTTCTATCGAAAGCCAGATCGAGTTCTGCCAGTACGAAATGAGAGGTGAACAGTATAAGGTTTATACCGACAGAGGTTACAGCGGTAAAAATACAGACCGTCCAGCCTTTGCGGAAATGATGAACGACATCGAAAGCGGAGTGATCGGTAAGGTCGTTGTTTACAAGCTGGACCGCATCAGCCGTTCTATCCTCGACTTCTCTAATATGATGGAGAAATTCGGAAAGCACAGGGTCGAGTTCGTATCCACGACAGAAAAATTCGACACTTCCTCGCCCATGGGACGCGCCATGCTCAACATCTGCATTGTATTCGCGCAGTTGGAACGGGAAACTATTCAAAAGCGCGTGGCGGATGCCTACTACTCCCGCAGTCAAAAGAGCTTCTATATGGGCGGCAGAGTTCCGTATGGATTCCGGCTGATCCCGACGACCATCGAGGGTATTAAGACCTCTATGTATGAGATCAACGCGGAGGAAGCGGAACAGGTGCGGTTGATCTATGAGCTCTACTCCAAGCCGGAATGCTCCTACGGTGACATTATCCGCTACTTTCAAGCCCACGGTATTCTCAAAAACGGAAAGCCGTGGGGACGCACACGACTTGCGGATGTTCTCAGGAATCCCATCTATGTCCGCGCGGATCTATCCGTCTATGAGTTCTATCGTGACCAAGGCGCGATCATGGCAAACGATCCGAGTGACTTTATCGGCACGAACGGATGCTACTACTACAAGGGACAGGACTCCGTAGGACGCAAGCAAATGAATTTAGAAGGCAACCAGTTGGTGCTGGCTCCACACGAGGGCATCATTCCCTCCGACCTATGGCTGAAATGCCGTGCAAAGTGTCTGGAAGCGCAGCAGATCAAGCCATATCAGAAAGCAAAGAACACATGGCTGGCGGGAAAGATCAAATGCGGCATCTGCGGGTACGCTTTGGTGGATAAGCACTACTCGACCACACGCTCCCGCTACCTCCTCTGTTCGAACAAAATGAACTCCAAAGCCTGCGAGGGTCCCGGAACGATTTATACCGACGAGTTTGAACAAATCATCTACAGTGAAATGCGCAAAAAGATGGCTCAGTTCAAAACGCTCAGAAGGTGTAAAGGAAATTACATTAACCCCGAGCTAACGGCGTTGAATGTTCAACTTACGCAAGTTGAGACTGAGATTGGCTCTCTGATGGATCGCCTGTCGGCTGCGGACGATACCCTGTTTCGTTACATCAGTGGGCGCGTCAAAGAACTGGATGGGAAAAAGCAAGAGCTGATGAAGCGTATCTCTGAATTGAAGCTGCACAAGGAAGCGGACTATACGGAGATCTATAATCACCTGACTATGTGGGACGAGTTGAGCTTCGATGATAAGCGGCAGACGGTAGACCAGCTCATCCGCGTCATCTATGCCACCAACGATTCCATCAAAATCGAATGGCGCATTTAAGCAAGTACAGTTACTCCATCTTGTACGCTTCGGCGAAGGTCTGCGCTTGGCCAAAGACCGGCTGAACGAAAAGAACGTATATTTTATGAACCCATCCTTTGACAAATAGTGCCGCAATAATAAGCTGTCCCCGGCTCTGCCGGGGACAGCTTATTGTACGACATCCCCCAGGTTTCCCCGGGGGATGTTCATTTACGGCAGGACCCGGTACGCCTGATAGTCGTAGGTACTCAGCGGCCGCCAATCCACATCCGCGCTGTGGGCGGCTACCAGTATTTTGGCCGGATCACCGTCAGAGTTGGGCTGTACCACCACCGGAGAATGCTGGAATACATCCCCACTGAACCTTAGCTGTATCACATCTCCCAGCCGTGCCCGGGAGAGGTCCTGTGTCTCCTGGGCTACCGGCCCGGCAGAGCGTTCCTCGCGCACCAGAAAGTCACGCAGAAATTCAACGCCCGTCCAGGAGGGCGATTTGTCATTGCTGTTGATATAGTACCAGCCGAAGGTAGGTGTATAGTTCATTACACCGGTGCCGACGTAGATGCACTGTGAGGCATAGTTGGTGCAGTCACCGCCGATCTCCTCATAATCGTAAAAGGCCGGATTGCGGCCATAGGCCCAACGATGGGCGTAGATCACGGCCTCCAGTCTGTCATACGGACGAAAAAGAAAAGGTTAGAAGCGAAGCATCTGGCATCCCTCCGCCCTATTGTATGTGCCCTCCCCTGCTGATGTGATATTTTCCGTTACTTTTCCGTGACTTTTCTGTCGCCCTGCATTGACTTTATATGGGAAATACTATATCCTATTAGGTCAGAAGAACATGGAATGGAGGTTTCCCATGAATAAAGCAGAATTGTCCGGCGTGTGCCGTCAGATGCGCCGGGACATCATCAACATGACCGCCAACGCCGGCAGCGGTCATCCCGGCGGCTCCCTGTCCGCGGTGGAGCTGGTGGCCAGCGTATTCTATAACCATATGCGTATCGACCCCAAAAATCCGCACTGGGCGGACCGTGACCGTTTTGTACTCAGCAAGGGCCACGCTGCCCCCTGTTACTACGCGGTTCTGGCAGAGTTGGGCTTTATCAGCCGCGATGAGTTCAAGAACTTCCGGCAGCTGCACAGCATCCTGCAGGGCCACCCGGACTGCAAGAAGGTCCCTGGTGTGGACGCCTCCACCGGCTCCCTGGGTCAGGGCTGCTCTATTGCCGTGGGTATGGCGCTGGGCGCCAAGGTGCAGGGCAAGGACACCAAGGTGTTTACGCTGCTGGGCGACGGCGAGTGTCAGGAGGGCCAGATCTGGGAGGCCCTCATGTCCGCTGCCCACTATAAGCTGGACAACCTGACCGTGATCGTGGACAACAACGGCCTGCAGATCGACGGCAGCAACGATGAGGTCATGTCTCTGGGCGATATGCCCGCCAAGCTGCGGGCCTTTGGCTTTGATCTGCACGAGATCGACGGCCATGACCTGGACGCCATTGAAGCAGCGCTGGGCGCGCCTGTGACGCCTGGCAGGCCCAAGGCTATCTTGGCCCACACGGTCAAGGGCAAGGGCGTATCCTTCATGGAAGGCCAGGTGGGCTGGCACGGCAAGGCGCCCAACGAGGAACAGCGGCAGCAGGCATTGAAGGAATTGGAGGACTGAGCCATGAGTGAAAAGATCGCCACCCGTGAAGCCTACGGCAAGGCGCTGGTAGAGCTGGGTGAACAGAATAAGAACGTCGTGGTGCTGGATGCCGACCTGGCTGGTGCCACTATGACCAAGTATTTCAAGGCGGCGCATCCCGAGCGCTTCTTCGACTGCGGCATCGCCGAGGCCAATATGATGAATATCGGCGCCGGTTTGTCCACTATGGGGCTTGTCCCCTTCTGCTCCACCTTCGCCATGTTCGGCGCTGGACGCGCCTATGAGCAGATCCGCAACACCATCGCCTATCCCAGATTTAATGTGAAGATCTGCTGCTCCCATGCCGGCGTGTCTGTGGGCGAGGACGGCGGCAGCCACCAGGCCATCGAGGACATCGGTCTTATGCGGCTGATCCCCGGCATGACCGTCATCGTCCCTGCTGACGCCAATGAGGCAAAGAAGGCCACCTTTGCCCTGGCGGAGTTTCAGGGTCCCGCCTATATGCGTCTGGCGCGTTTGGCCACCCCGGTATTCGAGGAGGACTATCCCTTTGAGATCGGCAAGGCCAATGTGCTGCGTGAGGGCAAGGACGCGGCGGTGTTCGCCTGCGGTCTGATGGTCAACGAGGCGCTGGAGGCCGCCAAGCTGCTCTCCGCCGAGGGTATCGAGATCAGCGTCATCAACGTACACACCATCAAGCCCATTGACGCGGAGTGCGTGACGAAGTACGCCGAAAAGTGCGGCAATGTCATTACCGTGGAGGAGCACAGCGTCATCGGAGGTCTGGGTGACGCTGTGGCCGATGTACTGATGGGCAAGGTCTGCTGCAAATTCCGCAAGATCGGCGTCAACGACCGGTTCGGTCAGTCCGGCAAGGCTGCCGACGTGCTGCGTGAGTACGGCCTGACGGCGGACCAGATCGCGGCCAAGATCAAGGAAACCCTGTAAAAAGAGATATGAGGTGACGAGCAATGACACCGAAGTGCCCCTATTGCTCCGGCGAAATGCGGCCGGGCATACTGCGGACAGCCGAGAGTGTCGGTGTCTGCTTTGAGCCGACGCCGGGCCTCAGCGATACCGTTGATCTGGCCGGGCCGTACATATTCCGTCGGGACATTCAGTTTCAGGCGTTCGGCTGCCTCAAGTGTCGGGCTATCGTCCTGCGCTATGAGGAAAACGTGTGATCAACAAAAAAATATCCGGTGCGAAAGCACCGGATATTTTTTTCATGTGTTTTGATAAGCTTACGCCTTGCCAGCGCAGCCCAGCACGTCCACCAGTTTGTGGCGTACCAGCTCTTTGATGTTGGCGCGGGCGGGCTTCAGATACTCGCGGGGATCGAACTTGTCAGGGTGCTCGTCCATGAACTGACGGATGGTGCCGGTCATGGCCAGACGCAGATCGGAGTCGATGTTGATCTTGCAGACGGACAGACGGGCGGCCTGACGCAGCTGCTCCTCCGGCACGCCGATGGCATTGGGCATCTTGCCGCCGTGCTCATTGATCATCTTCACATACTCCTGCGGTACGGAGGATGAGCCGTGCAGCACGATGGGGAATCCGGGCAGGCGCTTGCTGACCTCCTCCAGCACGTCGAAGCGCAGGGGAGGCGGCACCAGGATGCCCTTCTCATTGACGGTGCACTGCTCGGGCTTGAACTTATACGCGCCGTGGCTGGTGCCGATGGCAATGGCCAGGGAGTCGCAGCCGGTCTTGGATACGAACTCCTCGACCTCCTCGGGACGGGTGTAGGACGCGGCATGGTCAGCCACCTTCACGTCATCCTCGATACCGGCCAGCGTGCCCAGCTCCGCTTCCACGACGACGCCGTGGTCATGGGCGTACTCCACCACCTTGCGGGTGATCTCGATGTTCTCGGCAAAGGGCTTGGAGGAGGCGTCGATCATCACGGAGGTGAAGCCGCCGTCGATGCAGCTCTTGCAGGTCTCAAAGTCGGGGCCGTGATCCAGATGCAGCACGATGGGGATATCGGGGCAGGTCGCTACCGCCGCCTCTACCAGCTTTACCAGATAGGTGTGGTTGGCGTAGGCGCGGGCGCCCTTGCTGACCTGCAGGATCACGGGAGCGTGCTCCTCCTGGCAGGCCTCGGTGATGCCCTGTACGATCTCCATGTTGTTGACGTTGAACGCGCCGATGGCGTAGCCGCCATCATAAGCCTTGGCGAACATTTCCTTGGAAGTTACCAGTGCCATGTCAAAGTCTCCTTTATGATAAATTTTGCAAGTATGCACCTGTTGTATGGAACGTTCCTATTGTATCATATTTTTCTGGATTTGCAAGCACAAACTGTTTACAACGGCTATTCTACATGGTAAAATACCCGTTGTAAACACAAAAATTCCGCTTTTGGAGGTATGCGAATATGAAAGAACTGCGCGGCGCGTGTATTATCGGTCAATCCGGCGGCCCCACTTCCGTTATCAATGCCAGTGCCTACGGCGTGATCGACACGGCGCTGAAGTCCGGCGCCATTACCCAGGTGCTGAGTGCCGAGCACGGCATCATGGGTGTACTTAACGATCGGCTGTTCGACATGGGGCAGGAGGATCCCGAGGAGCTGCGCCTGCTGAAGTATACCCCCTCCTCCGCACTGGGCTCCTGCCGCTATAAGATCGCCGATCCGGAGCTGGACGATACGGACTACAAACGCATCCTTGAGGTATTCAAGAAGCACGATGTACGCTATTTCTTCTATAACGGCGGCAACGACTCCATGGACACCTGCAATAAGATCAACCAGTATATGCAGTCTGTGGGCTACGAGTGCCGCGTTATGGGCGTACCCAAGACCATTGACAACGATCTGTTCGGCACGGATCATTGCCCCGGCTACGCCTCTGCCGCCAAGTACATCGCTACCTCCATTATGGAGGTCTATCAGGACGCACATGTGTACGACAAGGGCATGATCGTGGTGGTGGAGATCATGGGCCGTCATGCCGGTTGGTTGGCCGCAGCTTCCGCCCTGGCCAGCGAATACGGCGCAGGTCCGGATCTGATCTATCTGCCTGAGACGGATTTCAGTATGCCCAAATTCATCGAAGACGTCAAGAAGGTCTACAATGCTACTGGGAATTGCATTGTGGCCGTGTCTGAGGGTATCCACTATGAGGACGGCGGCTTCGTCTCCGAGGCCAAGGTGGCCGCCAACGACGGCTTCGGCCACGCCCAGCTGGGTGGTCTGGCCACTATTCTGGCCGAAGTGCTGAAGGAGGAGACCGGCGCCAAGGTCCGAGGCATTGAGCTGAACCTGCTTCAGCGCTGCGCCGCCCATCTGGCCAGCGAGACGGATATCGAAGAGTCCTACATGGCCGGCAAGGTGGCCGTGGAGAACGCGGTCAACGGCATCAACGGCCGCATGATCGGCTTTGAGCGCGGTATCCAGAACGGGAAGTATGCCTGCCGCACCAAGCTCGTTCCGCTGGTGGAGGTCGCCAACGTGGAGAAGAAAATTCCCCGCGAGTGGATCAATGAGGAGGGCAATGGCGTGAACCACCAGTTCATCGAATATGCGCTGCCGCTGATCCAGGGTGAGCCGGAGCTGCCCAAGCAGGACTCCCTGCCCCGCTTTGTCAAGCTGAAAAAGGTGCTTGCTAAGTAAAAACGTTATGCATAAACAGCTGGAAAGTATTTTTGCTTTCCAGCTGTTTTTACATAAAGGTACGCCCTCCGGTATCGCCGGAGGGCGCGTATGTCATTTTGCATTTTTCTGATAGATGGCGTACAGTCCCTCCATCAGCAGATATTTGTCGTACACCACGTGGTTGCGGCAGTATCGGGCGATCACCGGTGCGTTTGGGCCGGTGGCCACGATAGAGGGCTCCGCCCCGCCCAGCGTCTCACGGATACGGTCGATGACCCCATCCAGCATGGCGGCGGTGCCGTAGACGATGCCGCTTCGCATACAGTCCTCGGTGTTTTTGCCGATGAGCTGCCGGGGGTGCTCCAGCGAGATATTGGGCAGCTGCGCCGTATGATGGGACAGCGCATCCAGCGACAGCCGCACGCCGGGGAACATCAGTCCGCCCTCGTAGGTGCGCTTCTCTGAGATGTAGGAGATGATGGTGGCTGTGCCCATGTCGATCATGATGATGGGCACCGGGTATTTTTCCAATGCCGATACCGCGTTAGCCACAATGTCCGCGCCCAGCTGCTGGCTGTTGAATTCCATGCGGATGTTCAGCCCGGTCTTGATGCCTGCGCCAACCACCATGGGCGGCTTGCCCAGAAGGCGCGTCAGCGCCTTTTCCATCATGAAGTTCATAGGCGGTACCACGCTGGATAAGATCGCCCCGCTGACATCGTGGATATCACAGCCGTACAGTGTAAACAAATTCATCAGATCAATGCTGATCTGGTCTGCTGTCTTGCGGCTGTCCGTGTCTATGGATGCCAGAAATTTCAGCGTTTTCTCCCGGTCAAACAGCCCTACGGAAATATTTGAATTGCCGATATCGATGGCCAAAAGCATATATGTCCTCCTCCCTATCCACCTTTCCTACTGGTGCTATCATACCACGCGGCGAACCGCTTGACAAGGGTGCGGACGCAAGAAATCTCCCCCGGCAGGGCCGGGGGAGATCGTATATATGCCGCTTATTCCTGCGCCATAAAGGCGTCCGCTTCGTCCACGGTGTGCATATGCTCCAGCATACGCACCACCATGTTGCTGTAACCCCACTCGTTGTCATACCAGGCGATGAGCTTCACGAAGTCCTGATCCAGAGAAATGCCCGCTGTCTCGTCAAAAATGCAGGGGCAGGGATTGCCGATCAGGTCGGTGGATACCACCTGGTCGCGTGTATAGCCGATAATATCCTTCATATACGTCTCGGAGGCGTGCTTGACCTCGTAGCAGATGTCCGCATACGATGCCGTCTTGCTGAGCCGCGCCGTCAGGTCTACCACGGATACGTCTGCGGTGGGTACGCGGAAGGCCATGCCGGTCATCTTGCCCTTCAGGGAGGGGATCACGCGACCCACGGCCTTGGCCGCGCCGGTGGTAGTCGGGATGATGTTGTTGAGGATGGAACGGCCTGTGCGCCAGTCACTGCCGCCGCGAGAGTCCACGGCCTTCTGCTTGGCGGTGGATGCGTGGATGGTGGACATCAGGGACTGCTCGATACCGAACTCCTTGTGGATGACATAGGCCAGCGGCGCGAGGCAGTTGGTGGTACAGCTGGCGTTGGAGATGACGCGCATATCGCTGCGGTATTCATCACTGTTGACGCCGAAGACAAAGGTAGGGGTGGCATCGTCCTTGGCGGGGGCCGTCAGGATGACCTTCTTGGCGCCGCCCTTGAAATGGCGGGAGGCCTTATCGGTGGTGTTGTTGGCGCCGGTGGACTCGATGATGTACTCCGCGCCGCAGTCTGCCCAGTTGATCATGGCGGCATCGGACTCGCTGTATACTTTGATCTTGCGGCCGTTGACGATCAGGTCACCGCCGGCGTGCTCCACGATTCCGGGGAAATTCCGGAACACGGAGTCATATTTCAGCAGATAGACCATGTAGTCCACATCCGCCTTCCGCAGGTTGATGCCGCATACCTCGAAGCGCTCCGGGTCGTCTGCAAGTATACGCAGCACCACCCGTCCGATACGGCCGAAGCCGTTGATACCGATCTTGATTCCCATGTGATTGTCCTTCCTTTGTTCCACCGCCCGGGGCGGCCGTATTTGTTCCAAGTACATTATACCAGCTTACATAAATTTGTCACTATAAAAGTAAAAAATATTTCACAATAATTGAGGTTTTACACATGTTTTTCTACCGAAAAATTCAAAAAACAATGAAATCTAAACCAAATGTTCCATACGTTTCAAACCTTGTAAACGTGCAGTTTCTTATGATATACCGCCTTAAACAGAGCAACCAGGCGTTTGCCCGGCTGCTCTGTTATGGAGAATATATCCGGTGTTACAGAATAATGCAGATAAGTCCGCCGCCGCCCTCGTTGATTATGCGTTCCAGCGCCTGGCGCAGCTTTGCCTGAGCGTCTGCCGGCATACGCTTCAGCTTTGCCTGCAGGTCCTCTCCTACGATCTCATGGAAGCTGCGGCCGAAGATGTTGGACTGCCACAGCTTTCCCGTATCGCCCTCGAATTCCTGCAGCAGATAGTTTACCATGTCCTCTGACTGCTTCTCGTTGCCCACGATGGGGGAAACCGTCGTTTCGATGTCCGCCCGGATCAGGTGTATGGATGGCGCACTGGCCCGCATACGCACGCCGTAGCGTCCTCCCTGCCGCACGATCTCCGGGTCCTCCAGATTCAGCTCCTCCACGCCGGGCATTACGATGCCATAGCCCGTCTCCCGGGCGGATCGAAGGGCCGGCGCCACCTTGTCGTATTCCCGCTTGGCCTCCGCCAGCTCGCCGATGATCTGCATCAGGTCGCCGTCGTCTGCCACCTGCAAGCCGCTGCGCTGGCTCAGCGTTTCAAAGAACAGACGCCGCGGCAGCCGTATTTCCACCTGTGCCACGCCGCTGCCCAGATCAATAGTGCTGGCTGCCGCGCTCTCAATATTTTCGCCTTGGGACAGCGCTGCCAAGCATGGCGGCAGTGCACAGATACGTGTCAGCTGGGACGCAGCCTCGCCGATCTCCTGGTACAGTCCGCTGCGGATGGGGTGTTCACCCGGCAGCGCATCTACCCATTCGGGAAGAAAAACATCCAGTTCCCGTAAAGGGAACTGATACAGCAGATCCCGCAGGATATCGCCGATGTCTTCCTCCGTCAGTGTCAGGCAGTTGACACAGCGGCAGGTCACGCCGTACCGTGTCTGTATTTCTGCTGCGGCAGCAGCTGCCCTGGGGTCCTCCGGCTGGGCAGAATTTACCAGCACCACGAAGGGCTTGCCGATGTCCTGTAATTCACGTATGACCCGTTCCTCCGCTTCCCGGTAGTCCTCTCGAGGAATATCCGTGATCGTGCCGTCGGTGGTCACCACAACACCCACTGTGGCATGGTCGGTAATGACCTTGCGGGTACCGATCTCCGCCGCTTCGGTCATGGGGATCTCGTGATCGAACCAGGGTGTCATCACCATACGCGGCGACAGGTCCTCAAACTGCCCTACGGCGGAGTCCACCATATACCCCACGCAGTCTACCAGCCGTACCGAGAAAGCCGCGCCCTCCGCCAGCCGGAGCTCCACGGCCTCCTCCGGAACGAATTTCGGCTCCGCCGTCATAATGGTGCGCCCGGAGCCGCTTTGCGGCAGTTCGTCCTGCGCCCGGTCACGCCGGTAGCTGTTTTCGATGTGCGGCAGCACCAGCGTCTCCATAAATCGTTTGACAAAGGTGGATTTTCCCGTGCGGACCGGTCCCACAACGCCGATATACACGCTGCCGCCGGTACGCTGAGCCATATCCTGATAAATAGACGTTGTCTCCATCATAATGCCATCCTCCGAATGCTGTCTGTTGCCTTATTTCTATGCGCTGTCTCCGTGGTTTAGAAGTGCCTGATCTTCCACAAGAGTAAGGCGGTTTTGTAAAAAAGCCTTGTTCTTTCTGCCTTTTTGTGCTAAAATCAACACAAGGTCAACTATTCGGCAGATCAAAAAGAGTGCGGAGGGTATTAGTATGGAAGAGAGAGGTATTGACCGGCGCGTCAGAAAGACAAAACGGCAGCTGCGGCAGGCACTGATGGATCTCATGTCTGAGAAGCCCTCCAAATCCATCTCCGTCCGCGAGTTGGCTGAGCGTGCCGACATCAACCGCGGGACCTTCTATATCCACTATAAGGACGTCAGCGATCTTCTGCAGCGGCTGGAGGACGAGATGGCCGAGCGTTTGATCCTGGTCTGTAAGAAATACGCCTACTCCACCAGCGAAGTTGATGCGTTTCCCTACCTGACGGAGCTGTATCGCTTCGCCCAGGACAATGCAGACCTATGTTTGGTGCTGCTGGGCCCCAATGGCGATCGGGCGTATACCGAGCGTATCTGCGGCATCCTACGCAGTTATTTCCTGCGTGACTTCCTGGCCCGGTTCTATTCCGGGAGCAGCGACCGTCTGGACTATTTCTGTTCCTTCATTGTCTCCGGCAACCTGACGCTGACGCTGGAGTGGCTCTCCGGCGGTGCAAAGGAGACGCCGGAAGAGATGGCCGCCCTGGCCGGTGCCATCATCATGGACGGCGTCCGGACACTGTGATATATGCAAAGAGACAGGGCGTCTGCCCTGTCTCTTTTATGCAGTTCCATCGCAGACTGTGCATCGATGATGACCTTTTCTGTGCCGCGTATCGCGGCACACGCTTTTCCATCACGCTCGATCCGTTCTATTGTCAAATAATCACTCTCCCCATAGATAAAGGCGGCCGCGAGGCCGCCTTTCGTATGTTCTCCAATCAATCCTGCTGCCAGTTATGCCAGACGTTCTGCACGTCCTCATTGTCATCCAGCATATCCAGAAGCTTCGTCATGCTGCGGACATCGTCCTCACTGGTCATGACAATGTAGTTCTGGGGGACCATCTCGATCTCCGCACTCTCGAAGGAATAGCCCTTCTCCTCCAGCGCCTTGACCACATCGTTGAAGCTGTCCGGATCGGTGGTGATCTCAAACACAGGGCCGTCGGCCTGCATATCCTCAGCGCCGGCATCCAGCGCGTCCATCATCACGGTATCCTCGTCCAGCTCGCCCTCTTCGTTGTCGATGACGATCACACCCTTGCGGTCAAAGGACCAGCTGACGCAGCCCTGAGCACCCATGCCCTTGCCGAACTTATCGAAGTAGTGGCGGATCTCCGGCGCGGTGCGCTGGCGGTTGTCGGTCAGCGCCTCCACAATGACGGCAACACCGCAGGGACCGTAGCCCTCGTAGGTGACAGATTCATAGTTATCGGTATTGCCGGAACCCAGTGCCTTGTCGATGGTGCGCTTGATGTTGTCATTGGGCATATTGGCTGCCTTGGCCTTGGCGATAACAGTGGCCAGGCGGGAGTTGTTGTTGGGGTCGCCGCTGCCGCCCTGCTTGACGGCCACGATGATCTCCTTGGCGATCTTGGTGAATGCGGCGCTGCGCTTGGCGTCGGCCGCCCCCTTGGTCTTCTGAATATTGTGCCACTTGGAATGTCCTGACATGGTTTACTTCTCCTTTATGCAGTATTGAATGATCTCGCGGCTGTGCGAGGTCGAACATAAGACGTCGACTGCGGGGAATGCCTCTGTCAACCGGTCTTGCAGTGCGGAACATACCACGTTCTCCGTGGGAAAATGACCCGCATCGATCAAATTTAGCCCCTCCGTGTCCAAAAAGTCGTTATATTTCAGGTCGGAGGTCACAAAGGTGTCGCAGCCTGCGGCAATAGCCTGCGGAATATAGCAGCCGCAGGCGCCGCCGCCTACCGCCACCCGGTGTACCGGCCGCCCCGCGTCCACATAGCGCAAACCATTGCATCTTAATAATTCTATCACAGAATGGGTGAACTCCACAAGGGGTATTTCACATTTTAACGTGCCGATCCGCCCTATTTTTTCCTCCGTCAGCATTTTCAGGTCGGAAAGGCCCAGCTTCTGCGCCAAAACCTCATTGACGCCACCGGCCGCCGCGTCCAGATTGGTGTGCATACAGATGGCGGCGATGCCGTGGCGTATCAGCTCTGTCAGTACCCTTCCCTGCCGGTCATCGGTGCGGACTGTCTGCACCTGGTTCCACGCACAGTTCATCACCGGATGGTGTGCCGCGATCAGCTGGCAGTCTTTTTCGATGGCCTCGGCCACCACCTGCGGCGTTACGTCCAGCGCGACCAGAACGCGGCGCACCTCCGCTTCCGGGTCACCCACCAGCAGACCCACATTGTCCCAGCTCTCCGCCAATTCCCGCGGTGCCCAGGCGTACAGATACTGTTCGATATCCCGTACCGTTGTCATAGGGTTTTCCTCTTTTCTTCTATCTGCTGTGCCAATGCTTCTGCGGCCTCTGCTCGGTGCAGAGCGTCCTCTCTGCCGCTGCGGCGCAGACCTTCCGCGATATGAAGCAGCTTTTCGGCGTGCTGGGTGAGATAGTCCGCATACAGCGGGTCGCCGTCCAGCAGAACACCGGTCAGCGTCTGTAATTCAGTCAGCGCCGGACAAATGCCGCCGTTCACGCGCAGCACCGGATACAGATAATTCTTGTCCCACACCAGTCGCTCATCTGTAAAGGTGTACCCATTTACAGATAGCCATCGGCGCAGCTCTGCGGCCTTTGTCATGGGTTGAAGCAGCAGCGTATGCGCGCCGTCCTTCGTCCATGGCGCACTTTCCAGGATGGCGATGATGGTCTCTCCGCCCATGCCGGCGATGATCACTGTATCCGTTTCCTCCGGAGAGATATTAGCCAGCCCGTCACACAGGCGGAAGTTGATACCCTCCACGCCATATTCCTCCGCAGTCCGCCGCGCGTGCGCCAGAGGCTCTGCGCCGATGTCCGCGGCAATGGCGCTTTGGATACGCTCTCTTTGCAGCAGCCACACCGGCAGATACCCGTGGTCCGTGCCGATATCCGCCAGACGGCAGCCCGCCGGTGTCATGTCCGCCAGCAGTTGGAGCCGCGGTTGTAATTGCAGTCGTCTCTCCATATCTTCCCACACAAATGGCCACGCATACGCTTGCGTATGCGTGGCGTTGTTTTTTGCTTACTCCGAGATGGGCTTGTTGGCTTCCTCGTTCACCAGCTCCAGCAGCTTGTCCACATCGATGCCGTGAACAGCGCAGGCCTCCTCCACCGTCTCGCCGCGGGAGGACGGGCAGCCCAGGCAGTGCATACCAATGGACAGGAAGATGGGCGCGGTCTGGGGCGCAACGTCCAGAATATCACCGATAATGGTGTCTTTCGTGATCTCGATCATGTTGGAAAACCTCCAAATACATTATTGTGTTGATAGTATACCCCAAAATGCCGGAACTTTCAACAGGATTTTTCTCATCCTACGCTATAAAAAACCGCCCTCCGGCGTACCGGAAGGCGGTTATTCTATCTACTTAACAGTGTGCAGTCAGCAGATCAGCCGTTCTCACGCATCTTGGCGAAGCAGTCGCTGCAGTACACAGGACGATCGCTCTTGGGCTCGAAGGGCACCTTGGCCTCGCCGCCGCAGGCAGCGCAGACAGCGGTGAAATACTCGCGGGGACCACGGGCAGCGTTCTTGCGCGCGTCGCGGCAGGCCTTGCAGCGCTGGGGCTCGTTCTGGAAGCCGCGCTCAGCGTAGAACTCCTGCTCACCGGCGGTGAAAACGAACTCTTTGCCGCACTCTTTGCACACTAAGGTCTTGTCTTCGTACATGATTTTACCCTCTCTTTGAGAAAAAATATATTGCGCTCAGCCTTTGCTGATATCGCCGGATAGAAGCTGCCGCGCTATTTTGCGGCGCAAACGCTGCACGGCATTGTCCACCGATTTCGGGGACCGGCCCACAGTTTCTGCGATCTCACGGCAGGTGAGACCGTCCAGATAATACCCTAAAATCTTTACCTCGAATTCGGACAGCAGCTTGCGCGCGTTTTCCAGCAGAGCGGCAGTTTTTTCGCAGTCGATGACCCAACCCTCGGGATCGACGTGGGCAAAGGAGAGATTCGCGTCAAAGAAAGAGGTATCCAAAGGAACGGCTTGGTTCAGAGGTGAATGCTTTCCGGAGGCAGCAGCACGCAGCACAGAATACAGCCGCCGACGAATGCAGGTCTCGGCAAAAGTGCACAGAGAGGCCTCGTGTCCTGGCTCGTACTCCCGTATTGCCTTGATAAGCCCGAACATTCCCTCCTGCAAAAGGTCCTCGCTATCCCCTCCCGCCAGAAAGTACGGACGGGCGCAGGAGCGCACCAAACGGTGGTAACGCCCTACTAGGATCTCCTCGGCGTCGCGGCTGCCCTGCTTTACCAGAGCGCACAGCGCCTCGTCGCTCAGCGTCTGCAGATGGTCATATTCAGCCCTTGTATCATTCACCATACGCTATTATACCTTTTTACAAAATAATTTGTCAAGTCAATCGTGTAACTTTGTCAAAAATAACTCAAATTTGACGGCTTTCTTACGGAGAACAACCGAAAAATTCCACCGAACCGTCTCTGCGCACTACAATTCCAGCTGCTGCTGGCCCGTAAACGCAATGTGCAGATGTGCATAGGCCTTCTGCGTGACGCAGCGCCCTCGGGGCGTTCGGGTCAAAAAGCCGATCTGCATCAGGTACGGCTCATACACATCCTCCAGCGTCACCGACTCCTCGCCGATGGTGGCCGCCAGCGTGTCCAGACC
>OKUG01000369.1_pt1 | contig 17018 bp, 18 predicted proteins | sample 1606721 | NCBI WGS metagenome assembly OKUG01 (sample SAMEA3882539, study PRJEB24775) | human gut metagenome | biome: human-associated habitat; feature: intestine environment; material: feces | place: Netherlands | collected 2009/2010
CAAAACCCAAAGGGAGAGCCGCCTTCCGCAAGGCAGCTCTCCCCTTTTTCTGATTTTATTTGCCGCTCGTCAGCCGCGCCACATGCAACGCCAGATAGGCGGTTTCCTCGTTGGGCAAAAACACGCCGTACTTGCGCAGCACAAAGGTGCGTATTTTTTCCGCGCAGGTCACCGCTGCCGGATAATTCTGCTGCATCTGCTGGAACAAAAAGTCGTCTTCGCTGTCCATCAGTTTGCCGGAGAAGAACCGCTCGGCAAAATACTGCAGGTGGCTCACGAACCGCGCATAGTGGATGCTCTCGGTACTCACCGGGCAGTGCATACTGTAGGTGACAATGTTGGACAGCTCACCGATCAGCTGCGCTGCCCGCATGGCATCGTAGCCGGCCTGCGGGTCCTGCCGGGCGTTGACGATATGGAAGGCGATGTTGCCTGCCTCTTCGTCCGGCAGCTCGATGCCAAGCTTTGCCTTTACCTTCTGCAGGCCGCGCTGGCCCACCGCGTACTCCTTGGGATAAAAATGTTTGATTTCCCAGAAGATGCGGTTGGTCACCACAAGGCCCTTCTGCTGGCGCTCCACTGCAAAATGCAGGTGATCGGTCAGCAGCAGATAGATGTGCGCCGAAAGCTTGACTCCCAGCGACTGCTCTGCGTCGTCCACAATATCCTGCGTCAGTTCCAGATAGGATGCCGGAATGCTGGAAAACAGCTCCAGCATAGGCTGTGCGTCCGGGTTGGACAATGGAAGGAACACGCGGTCTGAGGGCTGCCGTTCAATGGGCTCGCCCGCCTTGCGGCCATAGCCGATGCCCTTGCCCAGCAGCAGCGCCGCGTAGCCGAAATACCCGGCCACCATCACGACCTCTGCCGCCACGCCGCCGACCAGCGCGCCTGCGGTGTTCTTCTTAAAGGCCTTAAAGATCAGTGCTGCCACCAGTGCCATTGCGCCCTTGATGATGAGCGTGCCGGGCGCGTAATGGCCGTAGCCCAGCAGCAGATCCGCCAGCATGGAGCCGATACCGCCGGCCGCCGCGCCCCACCAGGGCCCCAGCAGCCAGCCGCTGAGAAGCACAAAGCAGTCGCCCAGGTTCACAAAGCCGTTCATGGGGGAGGGGATCTGCACCACCATCGTGGCCACGCAGGACAGTGCCGCCAGCACCGCCGCCGTTACCATCGTTCTGATCTTCTTGTCGGACATAACACATTCTCCTTTACGAGGATTTTTTCTTTCTGCTATAGGAGGCGGCCCCCGCCCCGCATGGAAACGGGGACCGCCACAGGGGGGGTGAGAGGGTAGCTGTTGAAAAAGCCCTTGCTTTCGTTGACGATTTGTATTATAGTAGCAACTGGTATGATTAAAATATCCATTTTGATTTTACTTGTTAATACCAGATGAAAGGAGCCAGTCCAATGCTCACCTATACCCTGGACAAACAGGCGGGACTCAGCCTGTATGAGCAGCTCTACCGCCGGGTGAAGGCGGACATTCTCTCCGGCCGTCTGGCGGCAGGGGAGAAGCTGCCCAGCAAACGCGCCCTGGCCGCCCATCTGGAGGTCAGCGTCATCACCGTAAAGAATGCCTACGAACAGCTGATGGCCGAGGGCTACCTCACTGGTGTGGAGAAGAAGGGCTATTTCGTCAGCGCCGTGCTGCCGTCGCCCGCGGCCGTCCCCGCGTCCCTGGAGCAGCCGCCTCCGCCCCGCGAGCCTGTCTGGTTCCTGGATCTGGCCACCAACTCCATCGCCGCCGAGGACTTTCCCTTCACCGTCTGGGCCCGACTCATGCGCCAGACCATTCTGGAGCAGGGTACCGGCCTGCTGCGGTCCACGCCGCCCCAGGGCGCCTGGGCCCTGCGGCAGGCCATCGCCGCCCACCTGCGGCAGTTCCGTGCCATGGAGGTCACTGCCGAGCAGATCATCGTGGGTGCCGGCACCGAGGTGCTGTACAACCTGCTGGTGCAGCTGCTGGGCCGTGATCGTCTCTACGGCGTGGAGGACCCCGGCTACGGCAAGATCGCCCATATCTACCGCGCCGCCGGCGCGGAGGTGACGGCGCTGCCCCTGGACGAGGCGGGCGTATCGGTGGAAGCCCTGCGCCGCAGCGACGCCGACGTGGTCCACATCTCTCCCAGCCACCACTATCCCACCGGTCTGGTGATGCCCATCGCCCGCCGCCAGGAGCTGCTGCGCTGGGCGCAGGAGGTCCCGGCGCGGGTCATCCTGGAGGACGATTACGACAGCGAGTTCCGCTTTGTAGGCCGTCCCATCCCCACCCTGTTCTCCATCGACGGCGGCGAGCAGGTGGTTTATCTCAACACCTTTTCCAAGACCATCGCCCCCTCCATACGTATCAGCTTCATGGTCCTGCCCCGCCGCCTGCTGGCGGACTTCCGGCAGAAGCTGGGCTTTTACGCCTGCACCGTCTCCGCCTTCGAGCAGTACACCCTGGCCCAGTTCCTCGCCGGCGGCTGGTATGAAAAGCACCTGAGCCGTATGCGTAAGCACTACCGTCAGAAGCGTGACGCCGTCATCGCCGCCGTGTACAAAAGCCCGCTGGCCCCCTATGCCGCCATCACCGAGGAGGATGCGGGCCTGCATTTCCTGCTGCGGCTGGACGGCGCGCCGTCGGACGAGACACTCCGCCGTGAGGCGGAGCAGCGCGGTATCCGTCTGGCCATGCTGTCCGATTACTACCAGTGTCCCCAGGACGCACCCCAGCACGTGCTGGTGGTCAACTATACCGGCATCGACCTGGACCGGCTTCCCGCCGCCCTGGAGCGTCTTGCTGCCTTATGGAAGGAGAATGACCATGTATGATGAACTGACACGCGCCGACCTGCAAAAAATGCAGGAGGAGATCGACTACCGGGTGCAGCAGCTGCGCCCCAAGCTGATCGAGGATGTCCAGACCGCCCGGGCCTTCGGCGACCTTAGCGAGAACTTCGAGTACAAGTGCGCCAAGCAGGAGAAAAACCGCAACGACGCCCGCATCCGCTACCTCCAGCGGATGATCAAGACCGCCAAGGTCATCGAGGACAGGTCCGCCGCTGATACCGCCGGGCTCTACGACACCGTGGAGATATTCATGGAGAATTTGGGCAAAAGCCGAAAGATCCAGCTGGTCACCACCCTGCGGCAGGACGCCCTGAAGGGCTGGATCAGCAAGGAATCCCCCGTGGGCCGCGCCGTTATGGGCAGAAAAGCCGGCGACCGTGTCTATGTGGATATGGGCAGCGGCAAGGGCTACTATCTCCAGATACGCGCCATCGAAAAGGGAACGGACAACGGCGATATCCCCATCGGCAGCTTTTGAATGTGCCGCCGATTTCACACGGAAAAGCGAACGGCGCTTTAAAGTAACGAAGCATACAAAAACAGCACGGAAAGGCCACAAATCGCGGCCTTTTTCTGCATAGTGGAACGCGGGGCACAATTCGCCAAATTGCACAAAAAGGGACGAAAAAGTTTTGTGGTTTTGCGAGGGGGGAATTCTCCGAAACCCCCTTGAGAAATCGGCCAAATGGTGTTATTATCAACATTGGTAGTATATGGGTAGTCTGCGTAGCGCACATCTCATATGTCTGCGGAACAATTTTTAGGAGGAATTTAATATGAATGCTTATCTGGCAAGCGTGCTCGAGAGCGTCAAGACCAAGCATGGCAACGAGCCCGAGTTCGTGCAGACCGTCGAGGAAGTTCTGTCCTCTCTGGAGCCTGTGATCGAAAAGCACCCCGAGTATGAGAAGGTCGACCTGCTGGGCCGTATGGTCGAGCCCGAGCGTATGTTCACCTTCCGCGTTGTGTGGTGCGATGATAACGGTCAGTGGCACACCAACCGCGGCTGGCGCTGCCAGTTCAACGGCGCCATCGGCCCGTACAAGGGCGGCCTGCGCTTCCAGAAGAACGTCTATGAAGGCATCATCAAGTTCCTCGGCTTCGAGCAGACCTTCAAGGATGCTCTGACCTGCCTGCCCATCGGCGGTGCCAAGGGCGGTTCCGACTTCGATCCCGCCGGCAAGTCCGACGCCGAGGTCATGCGTTTCTGCCAGAGCTTCATGACCGCCCTGTATCGCTACATCGGGCCGGACATCGACGTTCCCGCCGGTGACATGGGCGTGGGCGGCCGCGAGATCGGCTACCTGTACGGCCAGTACCGCCGCCTGAAGGGCGTGTGGGAGAACGGCGTCCTCACCGGTAAGGGCCTGAGCTACGGCGGTTCCCTGATCCGTCCCGAGGCCACCGGCTACGGCGCTATGTACTACCTGCAGGAAGTGCTGAAGCACGAGAACGACACCATCGAGGGCAAGCGCATCGCCATTTCCGGCTACGGCAACGTGGGCTGGGGCATCATGAAGAAGGCCTCTCAGCTGGGCGCCAAGGTCACCTACTTCGCTGGTCCCGACGGTTACGTTCACGATCCCGACGGTGTCATCACCGACGAGAAGCTGAACTTCATCCTCGAGATGCGCGCCAAGGATCCCATGCACTGCAAGCCCTATGCCGATAAGTTCGGCTGCGAGTTCGTTCCCGGCGAGAAGTGCTGGGGCGTCAAGGATGTGGACGTGTATATGCCCGCCGCCATGCAGAACGACGTCAAGATGGAGTCCGCTGAGAAGATCGCTGCTTCCGGCGTGAAGTACTACATCGAGGTCGCCAATATGCCCACCACCAACGACGCACTGAACTTCCTGCGTAAGCAGAAGGGCATCATCGTCGCTCCCTCCAAGGCTGTTAACGCCGGCGGCGTGGGCGTCTCCGCCCTGGAGATGGCCCAGAACTCCGAGCGTCTGGTCTGGACCGCTGAGGAAGTCGACCATCAGCTGCACAAGATGATGGAGAACATCCACAAGGTGTCCGCCGAGGCCGCTGCCGAGTACGGCCTGGGCTACGATCTGGTGGCCGGTGCCAACATCGCCGGCTTCAAGAAGGTTGCCGAGGCGATGATGGAGCAGGGCTGCTTCTAAGCCGAACCTCTTACGAGCCAACAAAAGGGACCGCGAAAGCGGTCCCTTTTTTCGCCCCGCACTACACATAATATGCATGGAACACCTGTATATTTATGCAAATCGCCGATTGACTTTTTCCGCCGCAGGGCTATACTATAACCAAGCTGAATACAGAAGGCCTCCCCCGTCACCGGATGGGGGGATCAAGGTATCCGGGACCGGAGCGTAGGTATTCCGACATTTGTCGGATAAGCGCCGGTCTTGGGTGCCTTTACTTTTTACCAGAAAAGGAGAAAACGCTATGTACATCAAGCCCTTTGCCGTGGAAGAATGGATGAATGAATATGAAGTGGGCGCTCGCTTCAACATCGCGGAGACCTGCGTGGACTCCGTTTCCCCGGACCAGCTCTTCGCCCTGACCGGCGTGGATAAGCAGGCCTTTCTGGCCGACCTCTGCGCCAAGCGCCTGACCTACGGCGACATCGTGGGCAGCGACGCCCTGCGCGAGGGCATCTGCAAGCTCTACAAGACCGTGCAGCCCCATCAGGTGGTGCCTACCCACGGCGCGGCGGGCGCCAACCACCATGTGTTCTGCTCCCTCATCTCCGCCGGAGACCGGGTGGTCAGCATTATGCCCACCTACCAGCAGCTCTACTCCATTCCGGAGTCCATCGGCGCGGAGGTGGCCATCATGCACCTGAAGCAGGAGAACGACTACCTCCCCGACCTGTCCGAGCTGAAGGCGCTGGTGACGCCGGACACGAAGATGATCTGCATCAACAACCCCAACAACCCCACCGGCGCGCTGATGTCCCCGGCCCTGCTGGAGCAGATCGTCGCCATCGCCCGCGGCGTGGGCGCCTACGTCCTCTGCGACGAGGTCTACCGCCACCTGACCCAGACCGACGACTGGAGCCCCTCCATCGCCGACCTGTACGAAAAGGGCATCTCCGTCAGCAGTATGTCCAAGGTATTCTCCCTGGCAGGGCTGCGTATGGGCTGAATCGCCACCCATGACGAGGCCGCCCTGACCGCGTTCCTGTCCCACCGGGACTATGACCTCATCAGCTGCGGTATGCTGGATGACGCCCTGGCCGCCCTGGCCCTGGCCCACGGTGATGTGCTGCTGAAGCGCAACCAGACCATCGTCCGGGAGAACCTGGCCCTGCTGGACGCCTGGGTGGCCGCGCACCCCCACTTCTACTATACCAAGCCCAAGGCCGGCACCACCGCCCTGGTGTACTACGACTTCGATGTGCCGTCCTACGACTTCTGCAAGCAGATGTACCACCAGACCGGCGCGTTCGTCACCCCCGGCGACTGCTTCGAGCAGCCCCACAGTATGCGTATCGGCTACGCCTGTGACAAGCAGACCCTGCAGGACGGCCTGGCGGCCTTGGCCGCCTTTGCCGACACATTGTAATAAGGAGGAACAGACCATGACAGAATTGACGGTATTGAACGGCGCGGCCATCCAGTCGCTGCTGACCATCCCCATGGCGGTTCGGGCCGTGGAGCAGGCCTATCTGGAAAAGAGCACCGGCGGTGCGGCCCTGTGGCCCATGGTGTTCCACGAGTTCACCCCCGGTGCGGCGGACCTGGATATCAAGTCCGGCCATATGAATGGCCTGGGGCTTTACGGCATGAAGGTGGTGTCCTGGTTCGGCGATAACCCCGCCAAAGACCTGCCCGCCCTGTACGGCACCTCGCTGCTGTTCGATATACACACCGGCGCGCCCAGGGCGCTGCTGAACGCCGGCCCCATCACCGATTTCCGCACCGGCGCGGCCGGGGCCGTCGGCGCTAAATACCTGGCCCGCCCCGATGCCGAAACACTGCTGATGGCCGGTACCGGCGCGCTGGCCCCCTACCTGATCGCCGCCGCGCTGTACTGCCTGCCGCAGCTGAAAACGGTCTATGTGGCCAATCCCCACCATCCCGAGCGCTCTGCCGCCGCCTGCGCGGCGATCGTTCCCCAGGTGGAGAAGCTGTTGGCCGCCTGCGGCGGCTGCCATGCCGCCATCACCGCCGCGCCAAGTCTGGAGACTGCCGCGAAGCAGAGCGATGTCATCCTCACCGCCACCCCCGCCCGGGAGCCGTTCCTGAAGGCGGAATGGGTGCGGCCCGGTACTCACATCAGCTGCGTGGGCGCGGATATGACCGGCAAGCAGGAGATCGATAGCGCCCTGTTTTCCGCGGCCAGGGTGTTTGGCGACGACGCAGCCCAGTGCCTGTCCGTGGGCGAGTGCGAGATCCCCTATAAGAACGGTATCTTTGACGGCACCCTCTGCGACATCGGCGGCGTCATCTCCGGTGCCGCCCCGGGCCGTACCGGCGGGGAGGATATCACCATCTTTGACTCCACCGGAATCGCCTTGCAGGACATTTCCACCGCCGCGGCCCTGCTGGACGCCGCCCGGAAGAACGGCCAGGGCCAGACCATCTCCCTCTGACCCTCAAGCCTTCCCCTTGAGGGGTCCGCGGTGTTGAATGACACGCCGGTGGCCTGTCAGACCCGCGAACCGACCGCCCCGCAGGGAGACAGATGCCCCCGAAGGGGGCAGATGAGGTGTCCCTCGTCTCCCGTCCCGCCCGCAGGCAGTGTCCCCCCAATACCACGGCGGCGTTAGCCGCCACCTACCCATTGCGGTGCTTCGCGCCGCAATGGGCGCGATTTGATAATCGCCACTCGACCAGCGCACCCGATCCTACCCTCGCACAGCGTCAGCGGCAGCGGCGCAAGAGGTACAAGTAGTCCCCTGAACCGATAACGTCCCCCGCCGTACCAATTCCGCGAGATCAGCACCGCCAATTTTGCATGACCCATAGCGCGCCAAGGGGTCCTTAGACCGTAGGTCTAAGCGACTTTCTTTCCCACATTTCTTTCTTCGCAGAAAGAAATGTGGCCGCCGGAGGCCGCCTCCCCGTCAGGGGGAAACCGACTCGCCGCCGCAGCGGCGAAACCCTCCCCGCGCCAAGGGATCCTTAAACCGTAGGTTTGAGTGGTTTTCTTTGGTAACTTTCTTTTTACAAAAAAAGAAAGTTACTCGTGCCGGGGCACGAAACGCCCCAGCTTGCGCCCGCAGGCGCAACACCTGCACATTCCCGCGCCAAGGAAGTCTTGAAACGTAGTTTCAAGCGGCTTTCTTTGGTAGCTTTCTTTCAACGATGAAAGAAAGCTACTCGCGCCAGGGGGCGCGAAACCCTCCCCCCGCGCAGGCGCAAAAAAAGAGACGGCCCTCGCCGTCTCTTTTTGTATCTCATCAGTTGTCCGTGCGGTTCCGCCACTCCAGCTCCTGCTCCAGCTCGAATTTCAGCTTCTTGTTCTCCTCCACCAGCGCGTCGTAGTGGGTGCCCTGCACGTAGTACTTCACGAACGCGAACGTGGCCTCGTTGAACTCCTCCTCCGTGTACTCCGGCAGCAGGGAGCCGTTCTTCCGGCGCAGGCCGGTGACCTCGATCACCACCAGCCGGCGGTGCTCCTCGGACAGCTGAAACAGCTTCAGCTGCTCGGGGATCTCCAGCTCCAGATCGCAGCGCTCGTTGACGATCTCCAGCAGACGGCGCTGCTCCGGCTTGGCGGACACGATGACACCGTGCTCGGCAAACAGCCGCTTCAGATAGCTGGCGGAGACCTCCTCCCGGGTAATGGTGCCCTTGCCGATGCCGGTGAGCATGGTGTTGGACAGGTTCAGGCTCACATAGACCTCACTGCCGGTCTTCGGGTATTTCATGGACGTACCTCCTGATGTTCCGTTTTATTCGCCTCGCGGGCGTGGCTTCGTTCTGCGTATACCGTACCACATTCTATAAGAAATTGCAACTATTATATGATAAAAACACGGTATTTTTCTCAAAAATACATGGTTTTCATCATCCCAAACGTACCAAACATTTTATACGCGCCTCCTGCCGCCCCGGCAAACTTTCCCTATTCAAACGCCCCGCGATGTGATACAATGTTGCCATAGCACAGTGCGGGCAGGCACACCTGCCCGACACGATAAGGACAAGGGGGCTCTGCCATGAACATCCAGCGCGCCTATGTGGAGATCACCAACCTCTGCAACCTCCACTGCGACTTCTGCGCCGGCCACCACCGGCCGCTGATGGCCATGCGTACCGACGACTTTGCGGTGGCGGCCAAAAAGCTGCGTGCTGTCACGCAGTATATCTACCTCCACGTTATGGGCGAACCGCTGCTCCACCCGGAGCTGGGGAAAATTTTGGATACCTGCGCCCAGCTGGACTTCCGTGTCTGCATCACCACCAACGGCACGCTCCTGCCCAAAAAGCTGGATATCCTGCTTGCCTGCCCCGCCCTGCATAAGGTAGCCGTCTCTCTCCATTCCTTCGAGGGCAACCACCTGAACGTGCCCCTGGAGGACTACGTCACCGGCTGTCTCCGCAGCTGCCAGAAGCTGGCCGCCGCTGGGGTCAACTGCACCCTGCGCCTGTGGAACAGCGGCATGCCCCAGGCCCTGAACCCGGAGATCGAGCGCATCCTGGGCGAGCTCACCGGGCAGAATACCGCCCACCTCCCCGAGGATATGCTCCACAACCGCCGCTTGGCCCCCCGCATCTACATACAGAAGGACGAGCACTTCTACTGGCCCGGCGACGAGAACAATGACTGCCCCGACGACACCCAGTACTGCTACGGCCTGCGCCGCCAGCTGGGCGTGCTGTGCGACGGCACCGTGATCCCCTGCTGTCTGGACAGCGAGGGCCGGCTGGCCCTGGGCAACATTTTCCACCAGAGCCTGGACTACATTCTCAACACGCCCCGGGCCCAGCGCATCCGCCGCGGCTTTGACTGCCGTAAGCCCGCCGAGGCCCTCTGCCGCCGCTGCCACTACGCCTCCCGCTTTAATATACCTTTACCACAGAGCAGCAAAAAGTAACGATCAGACAACAGCATTTGAAAATAAATGGCAAACAAGAGTAACAAAAACAGCAACCAAAGCTCCCAAAAAATACCGGTCCCGCTGGCCTCTCTGCCGGCAGTCCTGCTGCCCTGGTATGACCGGGAAAAGCGTTCTCTCCCTTGGCGAGATATCGTTACGCCTTACCGCACCTGGGTGTCGGAGATCATGCTCCAGCAGACGCGGGTACAGGCGGTACTGCCCTATTTTGAGCGGTTTATGTCCGCCGCGCCGGACGTGCCCGCCCTGGCGGAGTTAGCGGAAGACCGCTTGCTCTCCCTGTGGCAGGGCCTGGGCTATTACAGCCGCGCCCGCAGCCTGCGGCGCTCCGCCCGTGTCATGGTGGATAAATACGGCGGCTGTCTCCCCGACACGTACAGCGATTTGATACAGCTTCCCGGAATCGGCGACTATACGGCGGGCGCGATACTCTCCATCGCCTTTAATAAAGCCGTTCCTGCCGTTGACGGCAACGTACTGCGTATCGCGGCGCGGCTGACCGCCTGCGACGATAACGTCCTTGACCCGCGGACACGCCAGCACGTACGCGATGCGCTGGCGGCCGTCATGCCCACCGACCGCCCCGGCGATTTTAACCAGGCCATGATGGACCTGGGTGCCGCAGTCTGCTTGCCAAAAAATCCCAACTGCGAAAGCTGTCCCGCCGCAAGCCTTTGTGCCGCAAAGGCTGCGGGGCTTCAGTCCCAACTGCCGGTGCGGGCAAAAAATACCGCCAAGCCGGAAAAGGACCTGACGGTCTTTCTGCTGACCACCCCCGATGGCCGCACAGCCCTGCGCCGCCGCCCGGAAACGGGCCTGCTCTCCGGCCTGTGGGAGTTTCCCAACACCGAGGGGATGCTGACGGAAGCCCTTGCGGCACAACAGCTTCTGGACTGGATGCTCACGCCGCTTTCCTGGGAGAAGCGCTTTTCGGACAGGCATATCTTTACCCATCTCCGCTGGAATATGACGGTATTTCGCTTAACCGTCGCTGGCGACGGCCCTCCGGATTGGGTCTGGGCATCTGATGACCGGGACCTTTACCCCATGCCCACTGCCTTTAAAAAGTTGGAAAATAAATAAAATCGTATGCAAATAAAGGAGAAACAGGGATGGCACAGTTGTATTTTAAGTTTGGCGCCATGGGCTCCAGCAAGACGGCCAACGCGCTGATGGCGCGGTTCAACTACGAGGAGCGCGGCCAGGAGACGCTGCTGGTAAAGCCCCGTCTGGACACCCGTGACGGCGACCATATGGTCTATTCCCGCATCGGCCTGAAACACCCCTGCATCTACTTTGACGAGATGCGCGAAATGTCGGAAACAGAACTGCAGACCTATGCCTGTATTATCATCGACGAAGCCCAGTTCCTGACAAAAGATGAGGTCTATTACCTCGTCCACCTCGTCGATGACTGCAGCATCCCCGTCATCTGCTACGGTCTCCGCGCCGATTTCAAGGGCGATCTGTTTCCCGGCAGCTACCACCTGCTGGTGCTGGCGGACAAGCTGGAGGAGGTCAAAACTATCTGCTGGTGCGGCAAAAAAGCGGCCTTTAACGCCCGTTTCGACGAAAATGGCCATGTGGTAAAGGAGGGCGCACAGGTGGTGCTGGGCGCCAACGACAAGTATATCGGCCTGTGCCGCCGCCACTGGATGGCTGGCGACCTGGGCCCGGATTTTGACATCCACAAGGTATGATCTGCACCTTATGTCCCCGTAACTGCGGGGCAGAGCGCACTGCGGAGCACGGCAGCGGATTCTGCGGTATGCCCGCCGGACTGCGGGTGGCACGGGCCATGCTGCACCAGTGGGAGGAGCCGCCCATCTCCGGCACGAATGGCGCGGGAACGGTGTTTTTCTCCGGCTGTACCCTGCGGTGCTGCTTCTGCCAGAATGGCAGTATTTCCGCCGGTTGTCAGGGAAAGGATATCTCCACGGCGCGGCTGCGGGAGATTTTCGACGAGCTGATCGCCCGGGGCGCACACAACATCGAGCTGGTGACGCCCACACACTTTCTGCCGTGGATACTGCCGGCCCTGGAGCCAAAGCTTCCGGTACCGGTGGTGTACAACTGCGGTGGGTATGAAAAGGTCGATACGCTGCGGCAGCTGGAAGGAAAGGTAGACATATATCTACCGGACCTGAAATATGCCGACGGTGCGCTGGCTAAGGCACTCTCCGGGGCGGAGGACTACTTTCCCGCGGCCTGCGAAGCCATACGAGAGATGTTTCGTCAGGTGGGACGGCCGGTGTACGACGAGAACGGACTGATGAAACAGGGTGTGATCCTGCGGCACCTGGTACTGCCGGGGTATCTGAACAACACCCGGCAAGTGCTGGACTGGATCGCGGAGACCTTCGCGCCCGGCGACGTGGTGGTATCGCTGATGAGCCAGTATACGCCGCCGACTGGCATGACCGGCCGGCTGGCGCGACGGGTGACGGCGGCGGAGTACCGGGCGGCAGTGACCTATATGCGGAACTGCGGCATTGAGGACGGCTTCGTGCAGGAACGGACCTCCGCCGAGGAGGCCTACACGCCGGCTTTTGACGGAACAGGCGTATAACAGCAAAAAAAGAAAGCCCTTCGGGCTTTCTTTTTTTGCTGTTATCGGGCCTGGGCGCGGTCATAGGAGACCACCACGCGGCGGTTTGGCTCAGTGCCCACGGAGTAGGTGGTGACACCGGGGACATCCTGCAGGGCGGCGTGGATCACATGGCGCTCGTAGGCGTTCATGGGCTCCAGGGTCACGCTACGGCGGTACTTCTGTACCTTGGACGCCACCTTGCGGGCCAGGCTCTCCAGACTCTGCTCACGGCGGGCACGGTAGTTCTCGGCATCCATCTGGACGCGAACACGCTTGCTGTCGCTGCCGGTGTTGATGGCATAATTGGTCAGCTGCTGGATGGCATCCAGCGTCTCGCCGCGATGGCCGATCAGCTGGCCCAGACGCTCGCCCACCAGAATGACCTTGTAGCGGCCCTTCTCCACCTCGTAGACCTTGACCTCGGCGGCACTGTCCATATGCTGGAGCAGACCGGAGACGAAGGCGATGATACGCTTGGCGTTATCGTCATCACACTCGGGCAGGTCGATGGCCGGGGCCACAGGGGCAGGACGCTCCTTCTTCTCGGGACGGGGACGGTCGCTGCGGTCGGGCCGGCTCTGACGGTCCTGACGGGGCTTGTCAGCCTTTGGCGCCGCCGGTTTAGCGGGGACGGCGGGCTTGGGCTCCGCTTTGGGGGCGGCAGGGGTCTCGGGGATGATCTTCACCTCGGCGGGGGCGGCAACGTCCGCTTCATCAGGGCCATAGGTGATACGGATACGGGCGGGGGTGGCGCCGATGCCCAGGAAACCGGTCTTGGCACGCTCCAGAATGGAGACAGACACGTCATCGCGGTCCATACCCAGCTGCTCAAGGCCTTTACGCAGCGCCTCGTCCTCAGTCTTGCCCGTTACGTCGATATAACTCATAGACAAAACTCCTTATTCGTCGTAGTGTTCCTCGCGGTAGGCGCGGCCCCGTGCGTAGGGACGGTTGCCCACCTTACCGGCTTCCGTGGTGCTCTCGCCGGTCTTTTTCTTTTTGGGTTGGGGCTGGGGCTTCTTGCCTCCCTTGGACTGGGCCTGCTGCTCCAGCTGACGGTTGTAATTCTCGCGGGCAGCCTGCATTTTAGCGTAGCGGGCCTCGCGCTTCTGGCGCTCCTTGTCGGTCTCCTCGCGGTCCAGCACCTTAGAGAAGTGCTTGTTCAGCACCTGCTCCTGAATGCAGGAGAAGGCGGCGTTGGCGATCCAGTAGACGCACAGGGCGGCGGGGAGGATGTAGCCCATCCACACCGTCATCAGGGGCATCATGTAGAGCATCGCCTTGGAGGAGCCGTTCATGTTGCTGTTGCCGTTGGTCTTCATGGAGATGCGGGTCATCAGGAACTGCAGCGCGGCGGAGATCAGCGGCATGAGCATGATGCCGATGACGGGCCAGCCGCCGGAGGGGAACTGGCTGAACAGATCCTTGGGCACGGCGGACAGATCCATGCTGAGGAAGGTGTAGTTCAGGTCGATAAGACCATCGAATTTGCCCTCGAAGCTGGACCAGTTATCGTGGATGAACTTGGCCAGATAGATCTGGTCATAAGCAGAGGCCTGACCACTGGCGCCGGACACATATCCCAGGGACACCGCCAGCTCGGTGATCTTAGCGATGACCTCGTTGGACAGGGACATGAAGTAGCGCAGGGGTGTACGGATGATGTAGTACAGGGCGATCAGTATGGGGAAGGGCAGGAAGGACCACAGGCACCCGGACATGGGGTTGACACCCTCGCGGGCATAGAGGTCCGCGATCTCCTGCTGCTGCTTTTCTTTGTTATTGGCGTATTTCTTCTGGATCTCCTGCACCTTGCTGTTCATGCGGCCCATGCGGAGCATACTCTTCTTGCTCTTGAGCTGGAAGGGAAGCAGCACCAGCTTGACGATCAGGGTGAAGAGGATCAGAGCGACGCCGTAAGAGCCCGTCCAGGTATAGAACAGGCGGGTGAGCCACGCGAACGGCACACAGATGTAGTAGCCGAGTTGTGCGAACATAGGCTTTTATTCCTCCGTAGTTTTTTGAGGGGGGTTGGTTCAGGGCACCGGATCATACCAGCCGCCCTTGTGATGGTGGAAGGGATGGCACCGCATAAGACGCTTGAAGGCCAGCCAGCCGCCCTTGGCCGCACCGTATTTCTCGACCGCCTCAAGGGCGTACTGCGAGCAGGTGGGGATATAGCGGCAGCGGGGCGGGAACAGGGGCGAGACGGCCCGGCGATAAAAGCGGATGGCGGAGAGAAGAAGTCTTTTCATACATCCTCCCGCAGCAATCCCAGCTCTGCAAGGCAGCGGAGGTATTGCTTTTCCAGCTTATGATAGGGCAGCTCGGCGGCACGGACACGGCCCACCATGATAATATCCCAGCCGGGGAGCATATCGGCCCTGTGCAGGCGATAGAGCTCACGAAACCGGCGGCGGACACGGTTGCGGACCACGGCGTGGCCCAGCTTGGTGGAGACGGTGACGCCCAGGCGGCTCATGCCCTGTCTGTTCTTCAGGCAGTAGACCACCACGCCGCCGGAGACGGCGGACCGGCCCCTGCGGTAAATGCGGCGGAAGTCGCTGTTTTGCTTCACCGTTACTCTTGCGTCCATGTGTTCCCTCGCTATACTGGTTTTGCCTCGCCAGATACACCGATAGGGACGGGGATCTCGATCCTCCGTCCCTCAGGGCTTATCTGTATGTGCGATGCACCTTCCGTGACCTCAATGGGTCAGACGGGCACGACCCTTGGCACGACGACGGGCCAGAACCTTGCGGCCGTTGCGGGTGGCCATTCTCTTGCGGAAGCCGTGCTCCTTGGAGCGCTGACGCTTCTTGGGCTGATAGGTACGGAACATTGCATGACACCTCCATTTTTAAGATTATCCGGCGGGACAACAAGGCCCCGCGCTTACTCGACAGCGGTGAGATATTCACCGCCGCAGTAAACATTTCCACGCCTGTTGCACATCTGCGTGCAACCACGCGGAGTATATTATACAGATACAGGGGGGCACTGTCAACAAAAATTTACCCACAAGCGCCCGTTTTTGCGGGAAAAACAGGGAAAAAGCCGGCAGTTTATATTTAGAATAGGTGTAGACTTCCGGCGTGTTTTCTGCTATAATGTAGTGGGATATTTTGCGGCGGTACACCCCCCGCCATTTTACTGCGGAGGAAAACAGACAGCCTCCGCCGAAAGGGGAGCTTTTGCTTGAATTCCATGAAAGACCTGTGGGACAGCGTGCTCAAACGACTGAGCCATGAGCTGTCCGAGACCACCATCAACACCTGGTTCGACGAGGTAACGGTGGTAACGATGGAGGACTCGGCCTTCGTGCTCCATTGCAGCAATACCTTTAAAAAGAGCACCATCGAGGCCAGGTTCCTGCCCCATATCAAGGCGGCGCTGCGGGACCTGTTCTCCACGGACCTGGAGGTAAAAATTCTGGACGATCAGCAGCTGGCGGCTTACCACGGTGTGGCGCCGGACAGGCCGGGAGACCTGTCAGAGTCGGAGGCCTTCACCTTTGAGACGTATGTGGTGGGACCCCAGAACAAGCTGGCCTTTGCCGCCGCCAAGGCGGTGACCGAGAAGCCCGGAGAGAACTACAATCCGCTGTTTATCTACGGTGACAGCGGACTGGGCAAGACGCACCTGCTGTACGCTATCGCCAACGCCCTGCGTAAAAAGCGGCCAGAGGCACGGATCGTCTATGTGAAGGGCGATGACTTCACCAATGAGCTGATCGCCTCCATCCGGGAGAACCGCAATGCGGAGTTCCGGGAAAAGTACCGGCAGCCGGATATCCTGCTGATGGACGATATCCAATTCATCGCCGGCAAGATACAGACCCAGGAGGAGTTCTTCCATACCTTCAACACCCTGTACGAGTCGGGGCGGCAGATCGTGCTGACGTCAGACCGGCCGCCCAAGGAAATCACTCAGCTGGAGGACCGGCTGCGGACCCGGTTCGAGTGGGGCCTGATGGTAGATGTGGCGCCGCCGGACTTTGAAACACGGTTCGCCATCGTGCAGAATAAGGCTGCCATGCTGGGCGTGAAGCTGCCCAACGAGGTGACGGACTACATCGCGGAGAACATCACCTCCAACGTGCGGCAGATCGAGGGCACGCTGAATAAGATACTGGCCTATCGGGATCTGCTGGACGACCAGGTCAACGAGGAGACCGTCAGCCGGGCCATCCGTGATATGCTGAAGAAGAGCAACGACTTTGCCCCCACCCCCAGCATCATCGTGGGATACATATGCAGCTACTTCCACGTGGACGAGGAGACACTGCGGGGACAGAGCCGCAGCCGCGATGTGGTGGCCGCGCGGCAGATTGCCATGTATCTCATCCGCCGTATGACCTCCATGAGCCTGAACGACATCGGCAAGGAGTTCGGCGACAGGGACCACTCCACTATTCTGCACTCTCTGGACAAGGTGGAGAGCACAATGCGCTCCGACCCCGCCTTTGCCGAAAAGGTGAAGGAGATCACCACCAACATCAACAGCAAAAAGTGAGAAAGCGCGGGTGCTGGCGAGACAGAGCGAAAGGGGAGGGTT
>OKUG01000398.1_pt1 | contig 16399 bp, 16 predicted proteins | sample 1606721 | NCBI WGS metagenome assembly OKUG01 (sample SAMEA3882539, study PRJEB24775) | human gut metagenome | biome: human-associated habitat; feature: intestine environment; material: feces | place: Netherlands | collected 2009/2010
CTTCTGGCGGCAGCTAAAGAATAATGGTGAATGTGATGAAACATAATAAAACAATCGAACTGCTGGCGCCTGCCGGAAGCTGGGAGGCACTGGAAGCGGCGGTAAACGCCGGGGCAGATGCCGTTTACATGGGCGGCAAAGCCTTTGGCGCACGCCAGTATGCCAGCAATTTTGACAGAGAAGAACTGACCCGGGCTGTGTATTTTGCGCACATGCACCGGGTAAGGCTGTATATAACGGTAAATACTTTGGTTGATGATGCCGAAATGCCGGAACTTGCCGATTACCTGCTGTTTTTAAACAACGTGGGCGTTGACGGCATTATTGTGCAGGACATGGGCGTTATTAACCTGGCGCGCAAACTTGTTCCGCAGCTGCCGCTGCATGCCAGCACGCAGATGACGGTAACAAGCCTTGCCGGTGTGCGCCTGTGTGCGGAAAACGGCATGGAACGTGCCGTGCTGGCGCGTGAACTGAGCATTAAAGACATTAAAACCATTTGCAGTAATACCGATACCGAAATAGAAGTATTTATTCACGGCGCGTTATGCGTATGCTACAGCGGCCAGTGCCTGATGAGCAGCCTTATCGGCGGACGCAGCGGCAACCGGGGCGCCTGCGCCCAGCCCTGCCGCCTGCCCTACGGCGTGAACGGCCCCTGCCGGGACGCGCATCCCCTGAGCCTGAAGGACGCCAACCTGTCCGCCTATCTGCGGGATATGGCGTCTATGGGCGTGGACTGCCTGAAGCTGGAGGGACGGCTGAAGCGGCCGGAATACGTGGCCGTGGTAACGGGCATCTACCGCCGCCTGCTGGACGAAAGGCGGCTGCCCACGGCGGAGGAGTCCCGGGCGCTGGAGCAGGCCTTCTCCCGCAGCGGCTTCACCGACGGCTACTGGCTTGGTAAAAAGGGCAAGGCCATGTTCGGCACCCGGCCGGAGAACGTACCGGAGCCGAAGGCGCTGTTCGCCGCGGCCCGTGAGACCTATGAAAACGGAAAAGAGACCCGGAAAATACCGGTGAACCTGCGGCTGACAGTGCGCCGGGGCGAACCGGTGCGGCTGAGCGGCGCGTGCGCCGTCCCGGGCGGCGTGGCCATGGGCATGGCTACGGGCAACGTGCCGGAGGAGGCGCGAAACCGCGCCGTGACGGAGGAGGAACTGCGGCAGCGGCTGACCAAGACCGGCGGCACGGTGTTCGCGGCGGATCAGATCGAAATAGAGCTGGACGAGGGGCTGATGGTGTCCGCCAGCGCGGTGAACGCGCTGCGGCGGGAGCTGCTGGACGAGCTGGCGGATCGGCGGATGGACACTCCGAAGCGCCGTGAGCTGCCCGCCTCTCCCCTGCCGGAGGCCCCGGCGGGCGCGGCGGAGCTGGACTTTACCGTGTCCATCAGCAGGCCCGATCAGCTGACGGCCGAGCTGCTGGCGGAACGCCCCGCCATCGTGTATATCCCGGCGGAGCTGCTGGATAAGATGGACCTGATGCCCTATACCGGGCAGGCGGAGTTCTGCGCGGTGCTGCCCCGGATATTCCGCACGGCGGACGAACCGGTGTTCCGGGATATTCTGCAGCGGCACCCGGAGGTCGCCTCCGCGGCCATCGGCAACCTGGGCCATCTGGCCATCGTGAAGGGACTGGGCAAAACGCTCCGCGGCGACTTCGGCCTGAACGTGTACAACAGCCGGGCTGTGCGCTTCTGGCAGGAGCAGGGGCTGTCGTCCGTGACGGCCAGCTTTGAGCTGCGGTGGCAGCAGGTGCGGGACCTGGGAAAATATGCGCACTGCGAGGCCCTTGTCTATGGCCGCCTGCCGCTGATGATCACCGAAAACTGCGTGACGAAGAACAGCGTGGGCTGCGCCCATGGGGCGGGCAGCGTGCTGACCGACCGGCGGGGCGAGCAGTTCCCGGTGCTGTGCGCCTACGGGTGCCGGTGCGAGATCGAGAACGGAAAGACACTGGTGCTGGCGGACAAGCCGGAGGTGTTCCGGTGCGGCCTGCGCTACGGACGCCTGCGGTTTACCACAGAGACGGCGGCGGAGTGCGCGGCGCTTCTCCGCGCCCACAGGGCCGGGACCGTCACCGCCGACGACAACAGCACACGCGGGCTGTTCTACCGGGGCGTAGAGTAAAACAAATGGTATAACACTCGTTATAATTTACAAACCGTATTCAATTTCAGGAGAAAAAGGTGTTACTATGGAGCTGAAGATCAAGGCCCTGTCCCCCAAGATCGGGACGGAGATACCCCTCCCCCGCTTTGCCACCGCCGGCGCGGCCTGCATGGACCTGTGTGCCTGCATCGACGAGGCGGTGACGCTGGCCGCCGGTGAACGGCGGCTGGTGTCCACGGGCATCGCCATCGCCCTGCCGTCGGCGGACTACGCGGCGCTGGTGTTCGCCCGCAGCGGGCTGGGCATCAAGAAGGGCGTGTGCCTTTCCAACGGCGTGGGCGTCATCGACAGCGACTACCGGGGCGAGATCGGCGTGGGGCTGGTGAACCTGGGAAGCGAACCGTACACGGTGCAGCCCGGGGACCGGATCGCCCAGCTGATGGTGGTGCCGGTGGTGCAGCCCACGGTGACGGTGGCGGAGGACCTGGACGACACGGACCGGGGCGCCGGCGGCTTCGGCTCCACAGGCAGGTGACGTATATGGCAAAGATCGTGCTGGCCTCCGGGTCCCCCCGGCGGCAGGAGCTTTTGCGTCGGATGGGCATCACCGACTTTACCGTCCGGGTGCCGGAGGTGGAGGAATACTTCCCCGCCGGGCTGACGCCGGAGGAGACGGTGTGCTACATCTCCCGTGAGAAATCCCAGGCGGTGGCCTCCGACGCGGACGAGATCGTCATCACGGCGGATACGATGGTGTTTCTGGACGACAAGAAGCTGGGCAAGCCCGCCGACGAGGCGGAGGCCCTGCAAATGCTGACGGCCCTGCAGGGCCGGCGCCACACCGTCTGTACCGGTGTGACGGTGCGGCAGGGGGAGAAAGCCCTGACCCGCGCCCAGCACACGGACGTGTATTTCCGTCCGGCCACACAGCGGGAGCTGAAGGCCTACATCGCCGGGGGCGAACCCATGGACAAGGCCGGGGCCTACGGCGTACAGGGACAGGGCGCGCTGCTGGTGGAGCGCATCGACGGCGACTTTTTCAACGTGATGGGGCTGCCGGTGGTGCTGCTGGCGGAGATGCTGGGCGAATTCGGGATACAGCTGCTGGGATAATGCCCCTTTCGCTCCCTCTGAGAGGGTGCGCTGCCGCCTCCCCTGCCGGGGGAGACTTCAGAGAGGAACAAACGACACATGAAGCGATTTTTTACGAAAACGGGAATATGGCTGCTGGCCGCGGCGGCCACCGCTGTCTCGGCGGGCATCATCAGCGTGCCGGTGCTCACCATGGCCGCGGCGGCCACCATCGCGGTGGTGCTGTGCGTGGTGTCGGCCCTGAGCTCCGGAACGGGGCTGCTGCACAACGCCCTGGGCGTGATCGCCTCGCCCTTCCGGGCGGCGGGTTCCGCCGTGGCGGGCTGGGTCGGCGGCATTAGCCAGCGGTTTGAGGACGTGGAGACCCTGCAGCAGGAGAACGACGAGCTGCGGCAGCAGATCGCGGAGCTGGAGGAGCAGCTGCGGCAGATGGAGCCGGCGGCGACCGAGAATAAAGAGCTGCGCCAGCTGCTGGGCCTGCGGCAGCAGCGCAGCGACCTGGTGTTCGAGGCGGCCCGCGTCACCCAGCGCGACGTGTCCAACTGGGCCAGCACGCTGGTGCTGGACCGGGGCAGTCAGCACGGCGTGGCCATAGGCGACTGCGCGGTGGACAGCGCCGGGAACCTGGTGGGTGTGGTCACAGACGTGGGCCTGAACTGGTGCCGGCTGTCCACGGTGTTGGACACGGACTCCCAGTTCGGCGCGCGGGTATTCCGCACCGGCGAGACGGCGGTGGCCGGCGGCGACCTGGCGCTGATGGCCGAAGGCCGGCTGCGGCTGCAATACCTCAGCGACAGCGCGAACCTGATCAAGGGCGATGTGATCGTCACGTCCGGACTGGGCGGCTACTATCCCGCCGGGCTGGTGATCGGTACGGTGGAGTCCGTGCAGACGGATGACGGCGGGCTGGCGCGGTACGCGGTGCTCTCGCCCAAGTGCGATGTGGCGGCGATACAGGAGATGTTTATTATCACGGATTTTGACGTGATCCAATGACGGAGGACGGCTATGACACGGCGGGCGATACTGCTGAAGTGGATATTGTACTGTCTGTGCGCGCTGGCGCTGGCACTGCTGCAGGGGCTGGTGCTGGTATACGTGCGGGTATGGGGCGTGCATCCGTTCCTGCTGCCGGCCATCGCGGTGATACCGGCCACGCTGGAGCGCAACGAGCAGGCGCTGTTGTACGCGGTATTTTTCGGGCTGGTGTGCGACCTTCTCTCGCCGGTGGCGGGCCTGCCGTGCTTTTACGCGCTGGCGTTCCTGCTTGGCGCGGCGGCAGCGTGGCTGCTGAGCGGACATGGTGTGCTCGCTGGTGGTGACAGGCGTATGTATGCTGCTCTGCGGACTGCTGCACATGGCGGTGCTGGCGGGACACAGCGGCGCGGGGCTGACCGCGGCGGGCCTGCTGCTGGGCAGGGAGCTGGCGGTATCGCTGCCCTTCGCGGCGGCGGCGCACCCGCTGTTCCGGTGGGCACAGCGGCGGACACTGAGCGAATGACCATAGGAGAACCAAGCTATGATGAAAAATCCTCACCCCTCCCGGCGGCGGGTATATGTGCTGCTGGGGTTTTTCTGTGCGTTTCTGGTGCTGTTTTTTGCGGTGCTGTATGACGCACAGGTGGTACACGGCAGCGAAAATCGGGCCAGATCCATCACCAGCAACACCGCCAGCGAAACGGTGACCGCCTCCCGGGGCATCATCACCGACCGGAATGGCAAGGTGCTGGTGAGCAACCGGCTGGCCTATACGCTGGTGGTAGACAAGAGCAGCTTCGGCAAGGACGAGGCCGCGCTGAACGACGCCATCTGGCAGCTGATACAGCTGTGTCAGGAGCAGGGCGTCACATGGAACGACACCCTGCCCATGACCACAGGGTCCTCTCCCCAGCTGACCAGCAAAAGCCTGAACGAGAGCTTCCGGGAGTATCTGGACGACAACAAGCTGCCCACGGACGGCGGCAGCGCGGAAGTGCTGGCCGCCATGCGGAAGCTCTACAAGGTCGATGACAGCTATACCGACGCGCAGGCGCGTCTGATCGTGGGCGTGCGGTATGAACTGGACGGGCGCAGCAGCTACACCTTTGCCGAGGATGTATCCACGGAGCTGCTGGGCCGCATCACCGACGGAAAGTACCGGGGCGTGACCATCAAGACAGCGGCGGCGCGGGTGTACAACACCAAGCTGGCGGCGCACATTCTGGGCACCGTGGGCGCCATATGGCAGGAGGAGTGGCGCAGCGACGAGAGCACCGGCTATGTGGGCTACGCCGACAAGGGCTACAATATGAATGACCTGGTGGGCAAGGACGGCGTGGAGAAGGCCTTTGAGGAATATCTCCACGGCAATGACGGCAAGCGGCTCATCACCACCGACGAGAACGGCAAGATCACCGGCGAGCTGTACACCCGGGAGCCCCAGCCCGGCGGCACCGTGGCGCTGACCATCGACATCGACCTGCAGCAGGTGGTGGAGGACACGCTGGCCAGCACCATTCAGGGCATGATCGACAAGGACAGCAACGAGCGCGGCGGCGCGGCGGCGGTCATCCAGGTGGGCACCGGCGAGGTACTGGCCATGGCCAGCTACCCCACCTACGATCTGGAGACGTTTAACCAGGACTATGATGAGCTGGTGAAGGACGAACGCCTGCCCATGTTTAACCGGGCCACCCAGGGCGTGTACGCCCCCGGCTCCACCTTCAAGCTGTGCACGTCCGTGGCGGCGCTGGAGGAGGGCATCATCACCCCCAGCACCATTATCGAAGACAAGGGTATCTACACCTACTATGTGGACCCGCAGCCCATGTGCTGGATCTGGCGGCAGGCCCACACCACCCACGGGCGCATCAACGTCAGTCAGGCCATCGTGGACTCCTGCAACTACTTCTACTACGAGGTGGGCCGGCTGACAGGCATCAAGAAGCTGGACGAGTACGCCACAGCCTTCGGCCTGGGGCAGTCCACGGGCATTGAGATCGGTGATGTCAGCGGCGTGCTGGCCTCCCCGGAGTGGGCGGAGGCCCACGACCGGGAGTGGACCGACGGCCAGACCATCACGGCGGCCATCGGCCAGTCCTACAACCTGTTCACCCCCCTGCAGCTGGCCAACTATGTGGCTACGCTGGTATCCGGCGGCGAACACTATGAGGCACATCTTCTTAAAAACGTTAAATCTTATGATAATTCACGAGTTATCGGCGTATATGGCAAGGGGCCGCTGAACGACCTGAACATCTCGGACAGCACCATGGCGGCGGTGACCAAGGGTATGCACGATCTGACCTACGACTCCCTGCGGAGCGCCTTTTCCCGCTGTGTGGTGGAGGCCGGCGCCAAGACCGGCTCGGCCCAGGTGGGTACGGATATCGCCAACGGCACCTTTGTGGCCTACGCCCCCTATGACGATCCGGAGATCGCCATCGCCATCGTGGTGGAGAAGGGCGGCAGCGGCAGTCTGCTGGCCAATGCGGCCGTGGACATCATCAACGCCTGGTTCACCCGGGATGGCACCGGCGCCACCGCCGCCGGCGAGGACGCGCTGATGCGGTAAATCTGTTATAGAGACAAGAGGCACACATGGGACCCTATTTCAATTCGAGAGACAAACATTATAAAGACCCCTTCGGCGCCGTCCCCTGCGGCGCCGAAGTGCGCTTTGCGCTGGCGGACGACACCTACTACGGCTGCGAGCTGCTGGTGCTCCGGGAGTTCGCAGGCACGGAGGACACGTGCGCCCTGCCGCCGGCGGAGGGCGGCTTCGCCGGCACATACACCGCGCCGGCTGGCGGTGAGCTGTGCTGGTACTGCTTCCGCCTGACGGACGTGGACGGGCGCTGCGTGTGGTACGGCAAAAATGGCGTGCAGGACGCGCCGGAGAAGGCGGCACGCTGGCAGCTGACGGTATACGAGCCCTCCCCCGCCCCGGACTGGTTCGGGCGCGGCGTGACGTACCAGATCTTCCCGGATCGGTTCCGCCGTGTATCCATGCCGGATGTGAGCCATATGCCCGGGCACCGGTGGCTGCACCGCGGCTGGAACGAGCAGCCGGTGTTCCTTCCGGACGAGCACGGGCAGATCACCAACCGCGACTTCTTTGGCGGCTCGCTGCAGGGCATCACGGAGAAGCTGGACTATCTGGCGGGCCTGGGTGTGACGACACTGTATCTGAACCCCATTTTTGAGGCCGCCAGCAACCACCGCTACGACACCGGCGACTATCGGGCCATCGACCCGCTGCTGGGCACAGAGGCTGACTTCCGCGCCCTGTGCACCGCCGCCCATCAGCGTGGGATGCGTGTGATACTGGACGGCGTGTTCAACCATACCGGCAGCAACAGCCGGTACTTCAACGCCGAGGGCTACTATCCGGAGCCGGGGGCGGCCCAGAGCCAGAATTCAGAGTATTACAACTGGTACAGCTTCCACCCGTGGCCGTCGGACTACGACGCCTGGTGGGGCGTGAAGACCCTGCCCGCCGTCAATGAGGCGCAGCCGGCTTACCGTGACTTCATCTTCGGCGATCAGGACAGCGTGGTCCGGCATTGGCTGCGCTGCGGCGCGGACGGCTGGCGGCTGGATGTGGCCGACGAGCTGCCCGGCGACTTTATCGAGGGCATCCGCTCGGCCATCGACGCGGAAAAGCCCGGGGCTTATCTGCTGGGTGAGGTCTGGGAGGACGGCAGCAACAAGATCGCCTACTCCCAACGGCGCAGATACCTGCTGGGCCGCCAGGTCCACGGCCTGATGAACTACCCCTTCCGCACGGCCCTGCTGAACTGGCTGGTCGGCGGCGACGCTGCGGTCTTCCGCGACAGCATGGAGACGATCCGTGAGAACTACCCGCCCTTCGCCTTCTATGGCGCCATGAACTTCCTGGGCACCCACGACACAGCGCGCATTCTGACGCTGCTGGGCGCGGAGGGCACACCGAAAACCAAGGCGGAGCGTACGGCGTACCGTCTCTCCCCCACTGAGCTGGCCCGGGGCCTGGCAAAGCTCCGTCTGGCGGGAATGCTGCTCTACAGCTTCCCCGGCTCTCCCACCCTCTTCTACGGCGATGAGGCCGGCGTGCAGGGCTTCGAGGATCCGCTGAACCGGGGTGCCTTCCCCTGGGGCAGCGAGGACGCGGCGCTGACGGACTTCTTCCGCACTCTGGGACAGCTGCGGCGAACGCGGGAGAGCCTGCGCTCGGGCGCCCTGCGCTATCTGCTGGCCCGAGGCGGCGCTCTGGCCATCGAGCGTGAGCGCGGAGGCGAGCGCACGGTAACGGCGCTGAACGCAGGCCCCTCTCCCCTGCCGGTGGCGGTGGATTGGGACCGGCCCACCGTACAGGACGCAGTGACTGGACAGCGATTTCTGGTCATCGACGGGAAAGCACACCTGACATTGCCGCCGCTGGACGGCGTGATACTGGTATAAGGAACGGGGCGGTTGTTTCACGTGAAACAGCCGCCCTGTTTTTGTCCCTTTATGTTTCACGTGAAACAAAAGGGCGAAAATTTGCATTTTCCCTCTTGAAACCCACCATGCAGGTGGTATATACTATCATAATGAACTCAGACAGAAAGAGGAATTTGCTGTGGCGAAAATCATTGCGATCGTAAATCAGAAGGGCGGCGTGGGCAAGACCACCACCTGCGTAAACCTGGCCGCCGCCGTAAAAGCCGCTGGCAAGCGGGTGCTGCTGTGCGATTTTGACCCCCAGGCCAACGCCACCAGCGGCATGGGCGTGGACAAGACCACCAGCAACGGCGTCTACGATGCGCTCATCAACGGCGCAGAGACGGCCCAGCTGATCGTGACCACGCCCTATGGCGACGTGCTGCCAAGCAGCAAGGCGCTGGCCGGCGCCGGCGTGGAGATGATCAACATGGACGACCGGCAGTTCCTGCTGAAGGCCGCGCTGCGGCAGGTAGCGGACAATTACGATTTCATTTTCATCGACTGTCCGCCCTCGCTGGAGCTGCTGACGCTGAACGCACTGTGCGCCGCCAACAGTCTGCTGGTCCCGGTGCAGGGCGAGTATTACGCGCTGGAGGGACTCAGCGACCTGATGAACACCGTGCGTATCGTGCGGCGCAGCATGAACCCGGGGCTGGACATCGAGGGCGTGCTGCTGACCATGTTCGATGGCCGCACCAACCTGTCTATACAGGTAGCCCAGGAGCTGAAGCGGTTTTTTGCCGGGAAGGTGTACAGCACCGTGATCCCGCGGAACGTGCGGCTCAGCGAGGCGCCCAGCCACGGCAAGCCCATCACCGCCTATGACAAGGCCTGCCGGGGCGCGGACGCATACACGGCGCTGGCGGCGGAATTTTTGCGGAAGAACAACTGCTGAAAGGAGACGCGGTATGGCGAACACAAAAGGTCTGGGCAAGGGACTGAGCGCACTGCTGGGCGATGACGTCATCGCCGCCAAGGACGAGCGCGCCTCCTCCCTGCTGCTGCCCATCAGCCAGGTGGAGAGCTGCTCCACCCAGCCCAGAAAGAGCTTTGAGCCGGAGGCCCTCAGTGACCTGGCGGACTCCATCCGGATACACGGCATCATCCAGCCGCTGACCGTGCGGAAGCTGCAATCCGGCTACTATCAGATCATCGCCGGTGAACGGCGGTGGCGGGCGGCGCGGATGGCCGGGCTGACACAGGTGCCCGTGGTGGTCATCGAGGCCGACGACCGCAAGGCCATGGAGCTGGCCATGATCGAAAACCTCCAGCGAGAGGATCTGAACCCCATTGAGGAGGCCGAGGGCTACCGGGTGCTGACGGAGCAGTACGGCATGACCCAGGACGAGTGTGCCCAGCGGGTGGGCAAGTCCCGCCCCACGGTGGCCAACGCCCTGCGCCTGCTGGGGCTGACCGAGCCGGTGCGGACCATGGTGGAGGACGGACGGCTTTCCGCCGGACACGCCCGCGCCCTGTTGACGCTGGGCAGCAAGCAGCAGCAGGCCGCGGCAGAGACGGTGGTCAAGGACGCCCTCTCCGTCCGCCAGACGGAACTGCTGGTGAAAAAACTCACCGCCGAGAAAAAAGAAAAGCCCCAAAAGGACGCTCTTTCCGTCAATTATGTTGAGGCGAAAAGCTGGGCCGCCCCTGCCGCATCGTCAACGGCAAAAAGAAGGGGCGCATCGAGCTGGAATACTACGGCACCGAGGACCTGAACGCCCTGCTGGAGGCCCTGGAGAAGCTGGGAAAGCGATAAGCGTTTCACGTGAAACATCATCGAATAGAGGTATAGAATATGCTTGACATCAAGTTTATCCGGGAGAACCCGGACCTGGTAAAGGAGAATATCCGCAAGAAGTTCCAGAACGCCAAGCTGCCCCTGGTGGACGAGGTCATCGCCCTGGACAGCGAGCGCCGCGAGGCTATCAACGAGGGCGAGGCCCTGAAGGCCGAGCGCAACAAGATCTCCAAGGCCAACGGTCCCCTGTTCGGCAGGCTGAAAAAGTGCGCCGACGAGGCGGAGAAGGCCGCCCTTCAGGCGGAGATCGACGCCAACAACGCCGCCGTAAAGGCCAACGCCGAGCGCATGACCCGGCTGGAGGAGAAGAAGGCCAACGCCGAGGCCGCCATGAACAAGCTGCTGCTGGTCATCCCCCAGATGATCGACGAGTCCGTGCCCATCGGCCCGGACGACAGCTGCAACGTAGAGGTGGAGCGCTTCGGCGAGCCCAAGACCCCCGACTTCCCCATCCCCTACCACACAGAGATCATGGAGCGCTTCGACGGCGTGGATATGGACGCTGCCGCCCGTGTATCCGGCAACGGCTTCTATTACCTGATGGGCGACATCGCGCGGCTGCACTCCGCCGTCACCGCCTATGGCCGTGACTTTATGATCGACAAGGGCTTCACCTACTGCATCCCGCCGTTTATGATCCACGGCAACGTGGTGGAGGGCGTGATGAGCCAGACGGACATGGACGCCATGATGTACAAGATCGAGGGCGAGGACCTGTACCTGATCGGCACCAGCGAGCACTCCATGATCGGCAAGTTCATCGACCAGATCCTGCCGGAGGACAAGCTGCCCCAGACGCTGACCTCCTACTCCCCCTGCTTCCGCAAAGAGAAGGGCGCCCACGGCATCGAGGAGCGCGGCGTGTACCGCATCCACCAGTTCGAAAAGCAGGAGATGATCGTGGTCTGCAAGCCCGAGGACTCCAAGGCCTGGTACGAGAAGATGTGGCGCTACTCCGTGGAGCTGTTCCGCAGCCTGGATATCCCTGTGCGGCAGCTGGAGTGCTGCTCCGGCGACCTGGCGGACCTGAAGTGCAAGTCCTGCGACATCGAGGCCTGGTCCCCCCGGCAGCAAAAGTACTTCGAGGTGTGCTCCTGCTCCAACCTGGGCGACGCCCAGGCCCGCCGCCTGAAGATCCGCGTCCGCGGCGAGGACGGCAAACTGTACCTGCCCCACACCCTGAACAACACCGTGGTGGCCCCGCCCCGTATGCTGATCGCCCTGTTGGAGAACAACCTGCAGGCGGACGGCTCCGTGCTGGTACCCAAGGCGCTGCGGCCCTACATGGGCGGCAAGGAGCGTCTGGTACCGCTGCACTGATAGCGCATCGTAATAGTTATCCGTAATTATACTTTTAGTATAGGAGCTTTTACACATGAAGAAGTTTTTTGCGGAATTCAAGGCCTTCGCCATGCGCGGCAACGTTATGGATATGGCCATCGGCGTGATCATCGGTACCGCGTTCGGTAAGATCACCACCTCTCTGGTGAACGATGTGTTCATGCCCCTGATCGGCCTGCTCATCGGCGGCGTGGATCTGGGACAGCTGAATATCGTGCTGAAGCCGGAGGTGCTGGACGAGGCAGGCCAGGTGGTCACCGAGGCTGTTACCCTGGGCATCGGCACGTTTCTGAGCACGGTCATTGACTTTGTTCTGGTGGCCTTCGTCATCTTCCTGATGGTCAAGACCATCAACCAGCTGCACAAGCTGGGCAAAAAGGACGAGGAGCCGCAGGAGGAGGAAGAACCGGCTCCCACCAGCGAGGAGCTGCTGACCGAGATCCGCGACCTGCTGAAAGAGCAGCAGAAATGAGGGATATCCTGACCGCCGGCCTGACGGCCCTGGACCTGGACCCCGCCGCCGCGCCGCAGCTGGAGCGCTATGCCGCGCTGCTGCTGGAGAAGAACAAGGTCATGAACCTCACGGCCATCACCGCGCCCCGGGATGTTGCCACCCTGCACCTGCTGGACTGCGCGGCGCTGGCGGCGCAGCTTGACCTGTCCGGCAAGCGCGTCATCGACGTAGGCACCGGCGCAGGCTTTCCCGGCATGGTGCTGGCGATTTTGACGCCGGACGCCCGCTTCACGCTGCTGGACAGTCTGGGCAAGCGGGTGGACTTCCTGAAGGAGGTCCAGACGGACCTGGAGTTGAAAAATGTGACCTGCGTTCACGCCCGGGCGGAGGAATTCGCCGCGCAGCACCGGGAGCAGTTCGATCTGGCGGCCTCCCGTGCCGTGGCCCAGCTGAACGTGCTGTGTGAGCTGACGCTGCCGCTGGTAAAGGTAGGCGGACAGTTCGCCGCCATGAAGTCCGTCTCCACCGACGAGGAGATACGGCAGGCCCACAGCGCCATCGCCCAGCTGGGCGGACAGCTCTCCGGCGTCACGGACTACACCGTGCCGGAGACGGACGTGGTGCACCGCATCGTATCCATCGAAAAAACACAGCACACACCGAAGCAATTTCCCCGGGCCTTTGCCCGGATCAAAAAAGCGCCGCTGGTATAAGCGGCCCACGAAAGGAGGAAGTCCATGGGCAAGATCATCGCCGTGGCGTCCGGCAAGGGCGGCACCGGCAAGACCACCTTCACCGCCAACGTGGCACTGGCGCTGGCCCACATGGGGCAGCGGGTGCTGTGCCTGGACTGTGACATCACCCTGCGGAACCTGGATCTGGCGCTGGGGCTCAGCGACCGGGCGCTGATGGACTTCTCCGACGTGCTGGAGGGCCGCTGCACCCTGCGCGAGGCAGCGGTGCCCCATGAGCGATACCCCTCCCTCTCCCTGCTGACCGCACCTATGGCCGACCGCCCGCTGTCCCTGTCGGTGCCGAAGCTGCAGGCGCTGGCGCGTGAGATACGGGAAAGCTACGACTGGTGCCTGATCGACGCGCCCGCCGGACTGGGTCAGGGCTTCCAGATGGCAGCGTGCATGGCCGACCAGGTGATCGTCATCACCACCACGGACGTGTCCGCCATGCGGGACGCCCAGCGCACCGCCGCAGAGCTGTCCGCCTTCCCCAGCGGGACGGTGCATCTGGTGGTGGGGCGCGTGTCCAAAAAGGTGCTGCGTCAGCTGCACACCACCATCGACGACGCCATCGACGCGGCGGGCCTGCCGCTGCTGGGCGTGATACCGGAGGACCCGGACGTCCCCTACTGCCTGAACCGCGGACTGGTGCTGCGGGAGCAGAACTACTACGCCGCCCGGGCCTATGAAAACATTGCGAAACGCATCATGGGGCAGAAAACCCCGCTGATGAAGATATAAGGAAAGGAGCCCTCCATGAATATTGCATTGATGGCACACGACAACCGGAAAGAGCTGATGGTCCAGTTCTGCACCGCCTACTGCGGCATCCTGGCCAAGCACACCCTCTGCGCCACCGCCCGCACCGGCCAGCAGATCGCCGACGCTACCGGGCTGACCATACACCGCTTCCTGTCCTTCGCCCACGGCGGCGGACAGCAGATCGCCGCCCGCATCGCCTATAATGAGATCGATATGGTGCTGTGCTTCGGTGACCCCAACCAGAAAACGCCGGACGCAGACATCACGTATATTTCCCGCCTGTGCGACCAGAACAACGTGCCCTTTGCCAGCAACCTGGCCACCGCCGAGATGCTGGTGCTGGGTCTGGACCGGGGCGACCTGGACTGGCGTGACATCGTCAACCCCAAGAACAAGCCCTTTACGGCTTGACAACCATCGGCAAATCGCATACAATAAGGGATAACCGTGCAGACCTCGCAGGAGTAGCCTGTACACCGCCGCTGCAAGAGAGGTGCGCCATCGGCTGAAAGCGCACCGCGGCAAGGCACAGGTGAAGACAGCGAGTTAGCGGGGATGGAAACATCCACGGCGCGCTCCCCGTAACAGGAGCAAAAAGGGCCGCAAGGCCGAATTTGGGTGGCACCACGAAGTGTTTTACGCTCTCGTCCCAATGCAGGGACGGGAGCGTTTTTTCGTCCGCGCCGCCGACACAAACACAAAGGAGAACGCTATGCAGGCTGTTTTGGACTTCATCAACAACCACGTGCGGGACATCTTCATCCCGCTGACGGCGCTGGCGCTGCTGCGGGTCGGTATGTGCCTGGCGCAGCTGAAGCGCATGACGCACCTCCGGGAGAAAAAAGGTGCCTACCACGCCGTCCGGGGCCACTGCGAGGAGCTGGGTGTCTGGTTCGGCGCGCTGGCGGGCCTGCTGCTGCCCGTCATTGTGCCGGGGCTGTGGTACGTAGGTCTGGCGCTGGCCATAGTCGGCGGCGTCATCGGCCAGCGCATCGGCGTGAAGAAGGGCCGGGCCCTGGATGACATCTACCGCGAGGTCGCCTGGGAGCTGAAGCACGAGGCGGAGGCCGAGGCCGCCCGCGAGGCCGCTGCCCACACGCTGACGTCCGGCGCGGAGGAGCTGCCGGAGACAGACGAGCAAAACGAAACCACCGAAGATAAAGGAGAGACGGAAAATGGCTGAGATGACCCCCCGGACCCTGTCCGGCTTTATGGAGCTGCTGCCCAAGCCGCAGCAGCAGATGGAGCGCATGATGGACATCCTGCGCCGCACCTATTCTCTGTACGGCTTCACCCCGCTGGACACCCCGGTGATCGAGGCGGCGGAGGTGCTGCTGGCCAAGGGCGGCGGCGAAACGGAGAAGCAGATCTACCGCTTCAACAAGGGCGACGCCGACCTGGCCCTGCGGTTTGACCTGACGGTGCCGCTGGCCAAGTATGTGGCCCTGCACTACAACGACCTGTCCTTCCCCTTCCGCCGCTACCAGATCGGCAAGGTCTACCGGGGCGAGCGCGCCCAGCGCGGCCGCTTCCGTGAGTTCTATCAGGCGGATATCGACGTGATCGGCGACGGCAAGCTGGACATCACCAACGAGGCCGAGATGCCCGCCATCATCTACCGTGCGTTCAGCGAGCTGGGGCTCAGGCGCTTCTGCATCCGGGTGAACAACCGCAAGATACTCAACGGCTTTTACGCCATGCTGGGCCTGACGGAGAAGTCCGGCGAGATCATGCGTACCGTGGACAAGCTGGACAAGATCGGCGCGGAGAAGGTGCGTACCCTGCTGACCGACGAGGTAGGCGTGTCCGCCGAAAGCGCCGATGAGATCCTGAAATTCATCGCCATCACCGGCAGCAACGATCAGGTACTCTCCGCCCTGGAGGGCTACGCCGGCCGGAACGAGACGTTTGACGAGGGCCTGGACCAGCTGAAAACCGTGGTGAAATACCTGTCCGCCTTCGGCGTGCCGGAGGAGAACTTTGCCGTGGACCTGACCATTGCCCGGGGCCTGGATTACTACACCGGCACCGTGTATGAGACGGCGCTGCTGGACCACCCGGAGATCGGCTCCGTCTGCTCCGGCGGCCGGTATGACAACCTGGCGGAATACTACACCGACAAGCAGCTGCCCGGCGTGGGCATCTCCATCGGCCTGACCCGGCTGTTCTACGTGCTGGGCGAGCAGGGAATGCTCAACGGCGATCTGCCCACCGCTCCGGCGGATGTGCTGATCCTGCCCATGACCGAGGACCTGTCCGCCGCCGTCACACTGGCCACAAAGCTGCGGGACGCCGGCGTGCGGACCCAGCTGTACACCGAGCAAAAAAAGTTCAAGGCCAAGATGAATTACGCCGACAAGACCGGCGTGCCCTATGTGGTGTTCCTGGGCGAGGACGAGGTGAAAAACAACGTCATCGCCTGCAAGGATATGACCAGCGGCGAGCAAACCACCCTGGACTTTGCCGCCACCCTGGCGCGGGTGCGCGACGGTCTGGCCGAGAGGAACAAGGGCAGGGTCATCGTGGAGAAGTAAGCGCCTTACCCTACGGCGCAAAGCATTTCCGGCAGACGGGTGTAGGGGGCGGCGTTTTTGATAAACGATCCGTAATAATTCAATAAGGTTACCATCGATTGACAAGGGCAGACACGGTTTTGGCG
>OKUG01000421.1_pt1 | contig 15670 bp, 20 predicted proteins | sample 1606721 | NCBI WGS metagenome assembly OKUG01 (sample SAMEA3882539, study PRJEB24775) | human gut metagenome | biome: human-associated habitat; feature: intestine environment; material: feces | place: Netherlands | collected 2009/2010
ACCTCCAGGAAGCGCCGGAGCGTCAGCGAATCGAGCTCCGCCGAGCCGTCGGGACGGATGCGGGCGCCGTGGCCCGTGAGGCCGTCGGCAAAGGTGCCATCCTCGGAGAACGTCGTCTCACCACGGACGATGGCCACCGTCTGGACGTCGAGGCTGTCGGCCTGCAGGTTGCCGTTGACCGTGGAATCGGCAGAAGCCGTGAAGCCTTTGTGGAGGGTGATGTGGCCCTCAGCCGTGTCGTCGTTGACCTTGGAGAGGAAGAGCGAGCGGGCGTTGTCCCATAGGGCATTGATGCGGTCGGCCACCTCGCTGATCCACGCACGGACCTGCGAGACGAAGGAGGCGGGCACGCCCGAGGTCTCCTGCCCCTGCACATGGATGGTGGTGCGGGTTGAGGATTTGCTTTTATCCTTTTTGCGGAAAAGTCTGATACCAATCATTTCTGCTTTTGCTTAAAGTGAAACTCGAACCCGCTGCTACTCCTCCTTCATCTGCACCTGCGACGTGGCGGTCTGGAAGTCGTAGCCGACGGAGATGACGGAGAAGGTGCGCCCGTCGAGGGCGGGATGGGTGAAGCGGGCGAAGGGCGAGGGGAGCAGTCCGTCGAAGTCGAAGGAGAGCTCGATGCGCGGGACGTGGTACTCCTGGTAGTAGGAGTCGATATAGTCCCGCTCGGCCTTGACGGCGATGGGCGGAACGGCATCGGATGCTGCCTTTAGCCAGTCGAAGATACGCAGGACGGCGTCGCCCGTGGTGAGATCGACGGCCACGGACGGCGCTACCGTGTTGGCGCATCCCAGCTCCTCGCACTCCGAGGTGGTGAGCGCCGAGTGGATGCGCATCTCGAGGTCGTCCTTCTTGTTGACGAAATCCTCATCCGTGTCGGACATGAAGCTGTGGGCGGAATCCGTATCGGCTCCCGCCATGCCGTTGTCGGAGTGGAGCTCTATCTTGAGGTCTCGAACCATGATGGAGGAGACGCGCGAGAGGATGGGGACGGTGGTGGCGGTCCACTTCTCCTTGCGGAAGAAGGTGCGGTGGCGGCGCGTGATCTTATCGAACTGCGCATTGAAGACGGGCCCGAGGATCTCGAAGTGGACCCGCCCGCGGAGGTGGTCGGAATGGCGCACGGGGATGGCCATGCCCTTGACGTCGAGGCCGAGGGTGTAGTCGATGTTGTTCTGTATGTCGAACTGGGTGCCGATAATCTTGTCGCCGATCTTCGGGTCGAAGCCGATGGTGATGGTCTGCGTATAGTATTCGTCGAGGGCCGCATCCTCGTCGCCCGGGTGGGCCGCCCGGCATTGCTCCAGCGTGCGGAAGGGCTTCCAGCTGATGTTGTTGATGTGGCCATAGCGGACGACCACCTCCTCGCCGTCGATGGTGACGGTTCGGTTGCCGTCCTCGTCGAAGTCCTTATCCTCGACGGCCACCTTGTCGCCGACACGGAGCATGCACTCCAGCGCGCCTATCTTGGAGACATTATCGACGGAGGAGCCTACACGGGAGTAGGAGAAGGCGAGATCCTGGGCGTCGTCGTCGGTCCAGGGATAGAAGCCCTCCCAGGCGTTGAGGTAGGGCTTGGCGAGCGGGTTGTCGGACTTGACGGGCTGGGTGGAGACGGCGCCGTAGTCGGTGGTGGCCTCCTGAGGCTGGGGCTGGCTCTTGGGCGTGTCGGCCCGCCACCAGCGCATGGAGAGGCGGCGCTCGCCGTCGCGTCCCTTCACCCATCGGACAGGGTCGTACTGGGCTCGGTTGAGATAGTTGACGGACTGGCGCAGGACGGGGTTGAGGATGATGGACCCCGATATGACGATATAATTCTTCGTTTCGTCGTCTGAGGGCGAGTAGATGCCTCCCGCCGCATTGCCGTCCCATGTGGCCACGGGGGCCGCCCGGCGGAGGTCGTCGGGCTGTGGATAGGTGGTGGCCTCGTCGTCGATGAGGTTGCCGTTGACGGAGACCACGAGGTAGTCGGCCATCTCGACGGTGGAGGTGGGGGAGTTGTCGGTGGCTGACGCCTTGCGGTCTATCTTTCCGACCGACAGGATGGCCGCTCCTATCTGCTTGCGCAGGAGGCCCGGTATGCGCTGCTGGTCCTGTTTCGTGCCGGTCCACTGACGGACGCCCCCGCTGCCGTCGCCCGTGCCGATGCGCCACCCTATGGCCGACTTCGCCCAGAGAAAATACTCCACGGTGTGGGCGCCGTCATAGGTGGTGGGCTGGTCGTTGAGCAGGGCCCGAAAGGCCTTGGAGGACTTGTCGCCCGTGCCTGCTGCCCAGAGGCAGGTGGCGTAGAGCTGCTTGCCCGTGAACATGGGGACCAGCGCGTCGGAGGATAGCGGCGAGGTCACTACGTCGGTGGTGTCGGCGGGGTTGACGTCGAGGACCAGCCGGTTGTAGGTCTCGCCCATCTCCATGTCCATGCGGGTGCCGAAGACGTTGCCGTCGGCGAGGGTCTGCGGGTCGAGGCTCTGGACGAAGTCGGGCGCGCCGCCTATGAGGCAGCGCCACTGGACGGAGGGCTGCCGGAGGCTCTCCCAGGAGAAGACGAAGAAGTCGAGGCCCTGCTGGACGATGTGGAGGTTGAGGTAGCGCAGCATGTGCTCCAGGGTCTCCAGCATGGTCATGGTGTCGTCCTCGTCCTCGCCGATGAAGACCGTCTCGGCCACTCCCACCTCGGAGAGGATGGAGAAGCGGCGGGCGGCGTCGGAGCTGAGGGCCTTGCTGCCGTCGTAGTAGAGACGGTAGGGGAAATCGGCGCAGGGGGTCTCGCTGAGCAAATCCTTGATGATGGAGAGGAAGGACCGGACGGAAGACGCCTCCCTGACCTTCTGGAAGGAGACCCCGGGCGCGCCGATGTGGGCGTAGGAAGCGTATTGCAGGGAAGAGAGGGCGTCGATGAGCGGGAGCTCGATGTCGTTGGAGAGCTGGCCGCCCGAGAAGTCCTGGGCGTACTGGCGCGGTTCGACGCATCCGACGAAGCGCGTGCGTGTGGAGCCGTCGGCCTCAGCGACCGAGACCGTGACGACGGCGTCGCGGCAGGCCCGCTGGTAGAACTCGGCGCGGTAGTCGGTGGTCTCCAGCCGGAGCGTGGCCGAGGACTGGAGGACGACGTCGAAGGTGTCGTTGAGCCCGCTCTCGGTGGTGAACGCCTCGGAGGCCGGGAACCACAGGCCCGCCTCGTCGCTGCCTATCTCTATCGAGGTGAGGGTGTCGCGGCGGGTGATGATCTCTACCGTGACGGCGAGGGCCGAGCTGTTGAGGAATGTGCCGTGGATTCTCATTTCTTATCTTTCTCCTTCTCTTTCTTGGTGGTGTCGGTGGACAGGTTGGACAGTCGGTCGTTGACCTCGCTGAGGATGGCCTTGCGGGTGGACGAGACGTACATGGTGAGGCCGAAGACGGAGCCAGCGTAGAGGATGGTCTGTGCGAAATACCACAGGACGGAATCCTCGATCGTGTAGTTGCTCAGGAAGAAGCTGAGGAACGAGAGGACGATGCCGCTGGCGAGCATGATGCAGGCCGAGGCGTACTGTATGGCTTCCTTGCGGTCTTTTGTCATATTGGCTTTTTATTGTTCGGCGGTTGGCGCCGTATCGGCGCCGAGGCGCTCGACGATGTGCTGCTCGCGCTCTGAGAGCGGGATATGGATCGCCCGTTTGACTTTGGCTTTGGCTTTGGCTTTGGCTTTGGCTTGGGCTTTGGCTTTGGCTATGAGGAAATGGTCGCCGAAGAGGCCTCCCTTCTTCGGATGGAGGTCGAGGGAGCGGACGCGGACGCACTCGGAGCGTCGGACGGCGAAATCTATCCCGCCATTGCAGATCGTCTGGAGGTCGGAGACGGAGAGCAGCTCGTCGGGTGTGTCGTAGATGGGCAGCTCCTTCTTCTGATTCTGAGACGGGCAGGCGCGTATGAGGTCGTTGAGGCGCGGGGCCGTCATCAGGGCGACGCCGGGGAAGAGGGATGAGGCGAAGTTGAGACGGACGATAGCGCCGTTCTCGAACGTGACCCCGCAGTTGATGATGACGGCGGTGGCGTAGGTAGAGACGGAGGCGATGGTCATTCCAGGCCCGAAGAGGAAGAAGGGGATGTGGCGGGCGGTGTAGAACTTGCATATTTTGGAAAACATGGAGAAGGGCGGGTTGTCGATGACGATGCCATTCTCTGGGTACTCTGCCCGCTCGTAGTCGCCTCCGGGGTAGAAGGGACGGAGGATGGTGTGGTCGGCGGTGAGCTTCCCCTCCTCGCGCAGATACTGGAGCACGGCCTCATAGACGTCGGGCGGCGTATAGGTGTCGTCGGTGGTCTTGGGGAGGTCGCGAAACTTGGCGACGTAGGACTCGTAGTCGTGGAAGACGATGGGGTTCTGGCTTCCGCCGCACCGCACCTTCGGCTGATCGGACGGACGCTGGGGAGTATTCTCGGGGAAGAGTTCGAGCTGTTTCATTTTTTTCTTGTAAAAAAAAATGCGGCCACGATTCTCACGAAGGGCGGCCGCGGTGGTAAATTAAGATAACACAAATTGCCTATGACATGAATAAAACAAATTTTCGATAGGAAAAACGGAGGGCGGACGCATGGTGCATTCCGCCCTCCTGCGGGTGTTCCTAAACCTCGAAGTATCGCTATCGACGGTAGGAACGGATGGAAGGGACTGCGAGTCTCCCTACCTCCTGCGGTGTTCCTTAAGCGTCGAAGTACGGGGTAGGTCTGAGAAAAAGAAAGGCGGCTATCCTCACGGACGGCCTGCCCAGTGTATTATGATTTGCGATGAAAAAAGAACGTCTATAGAAAAAGGGAGGGCGGGAACGATGTCGCCGCGCCTCCCGTCCCTGTAAGGTACAGGCCCGGCAAAAGTCTCTTCTTTGCGAAGAGCTATGGGGAAGGTCTGAGAAAAAGAAAAGGGGTGCGCTATCCTCACGGACGGCGACCCCAACTGGTAAATTACACTGTTAATAAATCATCCTGAAAAATAATCTAAACCTTAAAAAACCTATGGAACGAATGTCGGTAGGTTTGAAGAAAAAGGGGAGTACGATCCTCGCGGACACATCCCCTGAGCTAAAATAACCAAAAATCAATATGCATATCTTTGGCATAAGGGGAAACCCGCGATCCTCGCGGAGGGCGGGGTGGTAATCATAACTATGAAGAGCGGTGGCCACCGCCGTGGCCTCCTTATCTCTACAAAACATTAATTGAATATGAGTATTTAACTAAAACAAACAATTATTGATAAACATCAAAACGTAAATAACACACACTAAATATCGTTTCGTCGGTCGCGGTCTGAGGATAGGAAAAGAAGGGCGCACGATCCTCGCGGACGGTGGCCTTGGAAAATACAATTATGAGCTTGATTTGCTAACAAAATAATTGGAAGGACGCGCGGTCCTCGCGGATGACGCGCCCGATGAATTCGCAAAATATGAGATTATATGAAAAATAAAGAATTTCCAAATAAAAAGCGGGCGGGGACTGAGGAATCGTTTGCACGATCACTCGATCGTCCCGCCCGCCCGGTTTTCCTAAGACCGCGCACTGACGTGCGGGGGAGGTTTGAGGGGAGAACTGGGGAGGGCCTCACGGCAGTCCCCAGAAAAATGCTAAACAATTAAACTAAAAAATCATATGTCTTGCTTTATGCTTTCCAAAAATTTAAAGATTGAACATCGTGTGAATTACTCTCTGATATCTCATTCGTCGGCGGGCACGACCTTGATGCCGTGGGCAGCAGCTCGGGCCTCTGCGTGGGCCGATCGTTGCGTCTGGTGGTCGTAGCAGAGGACTGAGGCGTCGTCCTCGGCATAGAAGTAGTTGAACCTCTCGCGCATGAATCGCTTGTAGCTGTGGCCAGCAGGCGAGAGCTTCGCAATCTGCAGTCGTGTCTGTCTCGGCAGTCCTGACATGGCGCGGAAGCGCTCCATCTTGTAGAGGCGCCTCAGTTTCTGACGGAACATGGGGAGGGCGGACGCCCGGAACCGGTGCGTCTCCTCCTTGGTGCGACGGCAGCCAGCCTTGTGGAGCATGTTCCTGACCGTCTCGATGGAGACCCCGAAGCGGTCGGCCATTTCCCGGTGGGTGAACTCGTGGAAATGGTCGATGCACCATTGCCGGTCCTCGGCGCTGAGCTGGCTCTTCCTACTCATGGGCCTCAGGGCTGATCGTCGTCGCTTTCGGGCCGATGCCGAAGTACTGGAGCTGGTCTTCCACGCTTCCGTATAGCTCCCGCTTCTCGGGCGGCAGTTCGGCATAGGCGGCGCGGATATTCCGCTCGATGCGCTCGTGGTCGAAGATGCTGCGCGTCATGTCCAAGAAGACGTACTCGGCCATGTCGCCTATCTTCTCGTCATACTTTTCCATGTCGATGCCGTACTTCTCGCGCAGGAGCCTCTTGGCGAAGCTGATGACGTCGTGGAGGCCGAAGCGGCTATACGGTTTGGCCCAGTTGATGCCCGACAGACTGAACTCGGTTTTGATGATCTTCTCCGTCACGGTCGTCTGATAGACTGCCGTGGCGTATATCTGCGCCACGAAGGCCATGTCGAGGGCCGTGGCGGGCTCGTGCTCCTGCTTGAAGACGTCGTAGCAGGCGGAGCGGAGCTTCTCGATGGCCGCCGACTGGTCGCCGACGACGCAGCCGTTGTAGGCCTCGATAAATTCCTTGTCGGCGAGGCGCTGGTGGTAGGTGGTGGCCTGTCGGAGGGCGTTCTTCATGCGCCGGAAGTAGTCGGCGGTGGTGGCGTCCTGCTGGGCTGGGCGGTGGAACCTGAACCAATCGACGCAGCCGAGGTAGGCCTGATAGACCACTTCCGCCACGCTGCCGGCGTGCATGATGAGGAAATGCTCGAGTTTGTAGCCCGAGTCCGAAATCTGCTCGCCGCTCAAGCGGGCAGGCACCGTCAGCTGGAAGGAGTTGCCGCGGTCGTCTTTCAGCCTGATCGTGCGGAAGGCCTGGAAGTGGCTCAGCTGGCCCATGCTGCGAATCTGGAAACCGCTCATAGGTCGCCTCCTTCCTGCTGATGGTCGCGGCGTATGCGTCCGAGGATGATGGCGATGATCATGGTCACGCCGATGGCGAAGAGCATGAGGGCGAGGATGACGACGGTGATGGTGGGGAGCAGCACCCATGGCCAGGGCCAGCTGACTATGCCGAGCAGTCGGAGGGCGAGGGCGAGGGCCTGGAGGATGATGAATGCGGTGAGCGTGTTGCGCATAGTTTTTTGTAATCTTTCTAAATGCTAAAACGAATAGTTGACGGAGAGGCCCGCGCGGGCGAGGAAGCAGCGCTTGCCCGTGGCGATGCGGACGCGGCGGGTGATCTTGCTCTCGTTGTTGACCGAGTTGCGCTCGGACATGTGGAGGAGCATGATGTCGCGGGTCTGGGAGAGGTCGGAGGAGCGGAGGATGGAGACGGCGTTGGCCACGGAGAGGTGGCTCTGCCTGATGCGGTCCTTCTGTGCCGACGGGATGTCGGAGAGGTGGAGGATGTAGTCGTCGTAGTTGGCCTCCAGCATCCAGTGGACCACGCCCGTGAACTGGTAGGGCGTGTAGCGCATGCCCTGGGGCGTGAGCTCCTCGCGGGAGAGCGATTCGCAGTCGGTGGCGAAGAGGATGCGTCCCGTCTCGGGGTGGTCGATGATGAAACCGACGTTGGGGCAGCGGGTGCCGTCGGGGTCGTAGTGGATGAGCGGGAAGGGGAGCACGCGGAAGCGCCCGACGGTGGCCCAGCGGCCCGGGGTGATGGTGGTGGAGAAGGGGTCGTGGATGGCGCATCGCTCCATGACGTCGGCCGTGGCGAGCACGGGAACGCCACCCTCCGACCACTGGCGCGCATAGGCGGCGTGGTCGGCGTGGCGGTGGGAGACCAGGAGGCCCGCGAGGCGGGAGAAGTCGGACCCGAAGCAGGCGTACATGCGGGATTCGGGGCGCACTCCCGCCTCGATGATGAGGGCCTCGGTGGGAGAGTGGAGCAGGTAGCAGTTGCCTGCCGACCCGCTCCCAAAGACTGTCATCTGCATAGGCTACACGGGACACTTACGGGTTTTGTCGTCGCCCTTGGCGGCGGCGTCGCTGCCTATCTCCACGGCCTCTGCCTCCTCTGCCTCGTTGGCCGCCTGCTCGAAGGGGTCGATCGTGGCGGTGGAGGCCGAGCGGGGCGGGAGCGCTTGCTGGCCGTCTGCGTGGGTGTTGGCCTGATCGCGCTCGGTGGTGGCCGTCTGCGTGGCCATGAAGTCGTCGCGGTCGTCGGATTCGGAGGAGAAGCCGTCGGCGGTGGATTCGAGGGCTATCTTGCAGGCGCGCGCTATCACGGTCTTCTTGGCCATCTGGTCGGTGAAGTTGCGATGGGCCGGGCTGGAGCCCTTGGCTGCTCCCTGTCCCCAGGCTGAGCGGATCATGTCTATCGTCATGACCTCGATGTGGCGGGAGCCGTCGCGCATGATGACGACGGCGTAGGCTGCCACGATGTTGGCCGGGGTCATGTTCTGGATGCTGGTCTTGTGGGCGACCAGCTGGTAGCGTCCGTCCTCATCGACCGTATAGGTGAACTCGTCGCCCTTATAGACGACCTGGGCGTTGACCGCCTGGATGTCGGTGTCGCGCTTGGCTCGCATCAGCTTGCCGGTGTACTTCTCCCAGAAGGTGAGCTGGTTGCCCGTAGGGATGAAGTAGCAGTGGTGCATGGGGTGCTCGCCACGGATCACCATCTCCAGCAGGCAGTTGGCTATGCTGGCGCGGGTGCAGGTCTGCGTGGCGGGACGGTCTGCCTTGTCCTTGATGCTCTGGAGGTAGAGCCAGGCCGACTTGAGGGCGTTGCCGACGTGGTAGCCGTCGGGGAGGGTCAGCTCGTTGGCCGCCTCCATCGTGGTGACGCGGTGGAGCACCTGGTCGGCGATGGAGCCCTCCTCGATGGTGGCCACGGCGGTGGGCTTGTCGGTGGGTTGTGCTGTCTGTGTCATTATTTTTCTGCTTCTTGTTGTTCTCGTATTTCTTTCAAAATGCCCGGGACCTCGTGCTTGAGGTAGCTCTTGCAGGCCTCCGCCTCGCACTTTGCAAATTCACCATTGCGGAAGGCCTCGGACGTGAGGGCGAGGTAGATGTTGGCGACGTGAAGGGACATGAGGTCATTGAGCTCGCCGTAGGTGATCTCTACGGGGTCGCTCGGTTCGAGGCCTTGCGTCCTTTTACCAAGCGTCTCCATGAACGAAGCGGTTCTCTTGATGGTTCTCAGTGCGGCGATCTTATTGACGCCGATGTCCCACGATTCGTCTTTAAGCGCTTCGTTTACGATTCTCTGAGCTGAGTTAGTCTCCTCCATTCCCGGCCTCCTTTCTGTGTATTTCTTTTTGTATCTCCATAAGAGCGCGAGGCATCATTCTTCTGCAAAACGAATGGCGGAACTCAGAATCCGTAGCGAGGCGGAGTGTCGTGATGAGCATCGCTTTCTTTAGGCTGTTGATCTCTTCGAGCGTGCAGGATACAGGCTCACCTTTCGCGGCCTGAGCGATTTTCTTGTTGATCGAATCCATGGCGTCATTCGCCATTTGCATTTCATCGCAAAGCCATTTATCGATATTCACTGTCTCTACCTCTGAGCCGCTCTCGTCGGTGTCGTTGTCCTCTTCTGTCTCGTCAGCGTTCTCGTGGGATTGATATACCTTGCCGACACAGTCGCTGCGGAAGATTTCACGGAAGGATGGCAGGAAGCAGGCGATGCAGAGGTTTCCCTGGTAGTATTCCACGACCTTGAAAAAATCGCCACAGGTGATGCTCATCGTCTCGTCTGATTCTCCGTGGCTGGCCTCGGTCAGGTATTCATCTACGAGGTCGCCGTTTTTTTTGACATCATGCAAGCTGTTGAGAACGACATGCTTCTCGGATGGCGAAAGGTTCTCTATTTCTTCTTTGCACAATTCGATGTGCATTTCAGCTACTTTGTTCATTTTCTATAGTTTTTTTGTCGGTTTATTCAAAAAGTGATGACGGTGTGATCTGCTCGACGCTGAGCTTCTTGGCGGGCGAGACCTCCAGAAGGATCTGCTGGCCGAGGGTCGGGGCCACCTTGTTGACGGCCTCGGCGTTGTCGATGACGATGGGGGCGACGATGTTGTAGTGGCGGGCGAGGGCGTTGATCAGCTCCAGTCCCGCGTTGATGCGCTCCGAGGTGGAGAGGCCGGAGTAGGGCACGCCATCGACGCTGAGCTCGCAGTGGCCCACCTCGCGACCGTTGAGCAGCTCGCGGCTGAGGCGGAAGCGGACGGAGGGGAAGAGGTCGTTGACGCGCTTCTGGAGGTCGTTGGCCTCCATGAGCTGGAGGCGCTCGGCGGCTTCGAGGCGGGTCTGCATCCTGGCTATATCGCCGGAGAGGGTCGTGCGCTGCTTCTGCAGCTCTTTCTCACGGCGGATATACTCGTCGATCTGCTTGCTGCGGTCGATGGTCTGCTCCAGCAGTCGGAGCTCCTTGCGGTAGCCTTCCTCCTCGGTGCGGAGGGCGGCGAGCTGGGGCGGTTCCTGAGCCTGCGTGGTCTGCTCCAGCTCCTTCATGCGCTGGTCTATCTCGCTGGAGAGGCGCTGCCAGTCGGCGGCGTCGTGGTAGTCGGCCTGCTCTATCGGCTCGGCCTCGGCCTTGCTCAGTCGCTCGCGTGCCTCAGGCATCAGGCGCTCTGCCGTGGCCATCTCCTCGCGGGCGGCGGCGCTGAGGTCCTGGAGGCGTTGCTTGGAGGCTGCGAGCTTCTTGCCCTCTTCGTCGAGGGCGTCCTGCTGCTGCATCTTGCGCTCGTTGAAGCGCATCTCGGCCTCGACGCGCTTCTGCTCGGCTTGGTCCTGAGGCAGGGGCTGGCCGCAGGTGGGGCAGACGGCCTCCTCGGCGTTCCATGAGAACGACAGTCGCTCCACCTCCTCCCATCGGCTGCGGAAGTCTTCGAGCTGCTGCTCCAGGTCTTTGAGACGGCGCTCGTGCAGTCCGAGCATGGTCTTGGCGGCGGTGTGGCGCTCCTCGGTGGCCTCCAGCTCCTCCTTGGCCTTGCAGACCAGCGACTGGTGGAGCGTGCGGGCCTCGCGGTTCTGCTTCTCGATGCGGTCCTCGATGGCGGCGCGCTGCTGGCGTAGCTGCTGGATGTAGGCGCGCTGGTCGTTGTAGCGGGCGTTCTCGGCCCTCACCACGCCGGCCATGCTGTCTATCTCCTGCGTCACCTGTCGCAGTTTCTCCTCGATGCCCTTGGCGTGGCGCTGGGCCGTCTTGCCGTCGGCGCCCTTGGCCTTCACCTGCTCGATGAAGCCCTGCACCTCGGAGAGGCGGACGGGGATGGTCTCCAGCTCCTTGCGCGTGCGCTGGAGGTCGTAGGTCAGTCCCTGACGATACTGGTCGATGGAGCGCTGGCCGAGCTCATCGACCACCTTCAGCGCCTCCTCGTCCTTGGCGGCGATCTCGGCCAGGGTGCGCGTGCCGACAATCTTCACCAACAGACGGTACTGCTGGTCCATCGGCAGCGAGGGGAAGTAGTCGGGCGTGGTCAGCGCGCGGAAGAGTTCCTCCTTCACGATCGTATCGACGTGGGACGAGAAATCGGAGGACGGCAGCGGGCGCCCGTCGATGTAGCAGGTGGTCTGGTGGCCGTCGAGCTGCTCGCGGGTCATGCCTCGCTTCTGCACCCACTTCTCCTGACGGCGGCGGCGAAGCGTGGTCGGCTGCCCGTCGATGAGCATCTCCAGCTCCACGCTCACGTCGAGGTTGTGGATGATACGGCCCGCGTCGTCCACGGGGTCGATGGGGAAGGCGGTGCGACGGCGGCTGTCCTTGCCGAAGAGCACCCACGTGATGGCGTCGGCCACGGACGACTTGCCCAGGCCGTTGGCACCCGAGATCCTGACGGACCGTCCTTCGAGGTTGGCCTCGAAGCTGACCAGTCCGCGGAAGTTGCGGATGCGGATTTTCTTAAACTTGATTTCCATAATTTTTCTTATGCTTGGTTGGTTTAGATTCGTACATAGACCGAGAGGCCCGTCTGGCGCTCGTAGAGCTCATGCACGCGGCTCCAGAATCGGGATAAGGTCTCGTTGCCGTCGTGGCGTTTCAGTATCTCGTCGTAGTTCTGACGCTTCCACCTGATGTAGTCGGGCGACTGCACCCGTCCGGAGCCGTTGCCGGCGTGCTGGAGGGTGTGGCCCTGCGGGCGGTCCTCCTGGGGTCCCAGCGGGTCGTAGCCCGGGCAGGTGGGCAGGTCGGGCTTCAGCAGCTTCTGGCAGCGCCGGGCGTCGTCGCCGCGGTCGAGCGTCTTGTGCTGGCAGGTGGCGCAGCAGCATCGGATCGTGATGCCGTGTGGGTTGCGGATATATTTCTCCATGTTTCTGGATTTGTTTCTTTGCTCTAAAATTGCCGCTGACGGGCCTGCGGTCGATTTTGCGGGCGTTTCTCCCCGTCGGCGGGCGTTTCCTTGTATCCTCTCGTTTTCTTCGCTCTAAGGCACGTTTCTGCGCTTTTTGTCGAAATGGCGGCGGATGGCCTCGCCCAGATAGGCGGCGGCCTCCCGCTCGGTGGCGCATCGGAGAGCTTGTCGCACGTTCTCAGGCGTGAACACTTCGCAGAGGCCGACGCGCAGGCCGCCGTAGTAGGTCTCGCCCACGGCTTCCACCTCTTGGCGGTCCCGCTCTTCCTGCTCCCGCTCGGTGCGGCTGTCGGGGTCGCCGGGCACGCGCCTCACGAAGTGGCTATCCCTACAGAAGCCATGGACGAAGAGCGGGTGCTCCGTGGCGGCTCGCCTGATGTAGCGGGCCAGCGCGATCAGGCCGTCGCCCTTGCCGCCTTCGGGATGGTCTCGGGATGCGTTCGGGACGGAGGCGCGGTCGGCGGCCTCGTGCCATTTCTGGGTGAACCGCTGGAAGCCCGAGACGACGTCGTTCAGGTCGAAGGACGAGAGGCTGCGCTTGTAGTCGCCGTAGTTGGCCGCATAACTCATCAGCTGGTAGAGGGTGCAGCGGCGGGAGTAGCGGCCCATGAATTGGCCGACGGCCAGCTCCACGGCCTGCTGCGAGACGTTGAACGAGGCCGACGAGAGCGAGGCCAGCCCGCTGATGGCGTTGCGGACGATGGCACGGGGCAGGTCGGCGTCGTGGTAGAGCGTCGCCACGTCCTGGAGCGTCGGGCAGGGTCTCACGGCCACACGCCCGTCGATAGGACCGGCGAAGCGCTCCCAATGGGTCGGAGCAAACCAGGCGTAAACGCTCGCGCCGTCGGGAAACTTCATCAGAAACGTGCTCCACTCATGACTTTCTGGAGTATTTTGCACGGTCGGCTTCGAGGGCGGCTGATAGGTCGGAGTGTCGAACATGGGCGGTAGGCTTTTGTTGGTTCTTCTTGTTCATGGCGACGTGGATGCGCGCCCAGTCGTAGAAGTGCTGACGATAGTCGGACGCGCTGGTGTGGGGCTTCTTCTTCTCGTTCACCTCAGAGGCGAAGATTCCCAAGAGAGTGAGCACGGTCCGCTCGTTGATGTGGAGGCTGTCCTTGGCGTACTGGATGAAGTCGGCATCGTTGGCTATCTCCACGCGGTAGCGGTTGTTCTCAACGTCTGAAAATTCTGAAACGACTTCACGCACACGCGGGGGAGGGGAGGAGGGAGAGAGTAATGAGGTATTATCCTCATTACTTCTTCTTCCCTTCTTGTTATTCCTATTATTATAGGCTTGTTCAACCTTCGGACCACGAAGCGGTCCACTTACTTTTTGCTTACTTTGGTAACTATCATAGTTACAGATAGTTATAACCGTTCCGCGCTGGTCCACTTTAAGGTCCACAAAGTGGTCCACCTCAAGACGCCTCAGTCTTCTCATTACGGAAGTCTCTGACATGTTGAGAGCCTCGGATAGTTTTTTTTTACTCGTTACCACTTGCCCCCGCTTGATAGTCAGTCCTTTATATTTCCGGTCTTCATGCGCGGCGGTCAGCAGCAGATGAACAAGCAGGTGCACCATGTGGGCGTCTCCGTACCACTCCCACTCCAGCAGCTTCCTGTGGAGCTTCACCCAGCCGCCGCCCGGCCCTGTCGGATGCTCGGAGGATGGTGTGCGCATGATGTGAGGGAGTATTTATCGCAATAGCCTTATCGTCGCTGTTGCTATGAGTGCTACTACGTTGATTACGAGCGCGACCCACGCAAGTATCTCAGAGTTGCGGGCGCGGTCGTCGAGGTCATTCTTATCCATGACTATTTCCTTTCTTTTGGGTTATGGTTGTAATGATGTCGGACGCTTCCGCCCGGCCACTCTGCGTTCGTGGTGGCTTGTGACACCCAGACCGTGAAGCCTGGCCGCATTAGCCGGACTTTGATATAGGAGCTACACCGCGCCATTGCCCTGGCGGGTCGCCTCAACCTACGTTCATCCATCGTCGGCTATGTCGTGCCCGCTCTTGGCGGACTGCTCCCGATGCTACTTCCTACGCTCACCGACGACCTGTAGTTAGCCGCCGACCCTTGCGGGCGGTAGTACGACCTCATCTCGTTGTGGATGGCTTGCTCCTGCGCCAGCAAGCGGGCGGCCTGTCTTCGATGAGCCGACAGGCGGGCTCTATGGGTTGGGGTGGCTTATTCGTGGGCTACTTCCCGCGCATCTCGCGCCACAGCTGGGCGATCGTGCTGCCCATCATGCCGAGCAGGAGGGCGAGGAGAGCCGCTAAGATGATTGTATGTACCATTGTTAACACATTTTTTCAACACTGTTGAGCCGTTTAAGACTTGTTAATTTTTCGAGAGGGGGGTCGTCAGAAAAAATGACCCCGTCGAGGATGATACCCACCCTCCGCACCTTTCGACGCGCGAAAATTCAAATTTCAGCCCCCGTGGGGGGAGCCTCGTCCTTGCGCGCTGGAGGGATGCGCCGCCGTTCTGTCTGAGATCGCATGTGCTCCTCGAAGAGGGTCTCCTTGCGAAACATCACGCGGCAGGCTTTCGCCTTCCCGATCTTGACGTGGGTGAAGTAGGCCTTCTGTCTGAGCAGGTAGTTTTTCGTCAGCCCTACGATCTTGGCGGCCTCCTCGGCGCTCACCCACGTCCATTGCTCCTCGGGCTTCTCCGCCCGTCGCTTCTTGACGAAGGGCAGCACCTTGGCCAGTACGGCCTCCGCTACGTCCTCCACCAGTCGGCGATATTCAATTCTTGACAGTTCCATCGGCGCCCTCCTTCCTCTTGCGGGTGATCGTCATCCGCAGTTGCTCGTAGTCGCACCGGACCGTGAATCGGCAGCCCAGCACATGTTGCGACCTGTATATGAGCGACGTGGCGTTGATGATGTCCCGGGCCGCAGGCAGCTCGAAGGTCCGAGCCTTGCCGAATGGCAGCGCCAGGAGCTGCTCGCGGGTCATCTTCTCTATTGCTATCGGTTTCATTTTCTTTTCTTTTGGGTGTGGGTGAGAGCGAGGCGGACGTTCCGCCCCGTCGTGCTACTGGAGTCTGGTCACCAGATATTCATAGTCCTTGTCGGAGAACATGTCGCTATACTTGACCTTGTACAGAATAGTCTTCCGTTCGCCGACTGTTCTCTCGATCGTGTCCAAGGCCTCCAACAGGGGCTCCTGCGTATCTTCGTGATAGGCTTTCAGCAAATAGGGCGCTATAATGTCGATGCAATCGATGTTTTTTCTGGCCTCACATCGATATCTGCTGATAACCCC
>OKUG01000456.1_pt1 | contig 14733 bp, 18 predicted proteins | sample 1606721 | NCBI WGS metagenome assembly OKUG01 (sample SAMEA3882539, study PRJEB24775) | human gut metagenome | biome: human-associated habitat; feature: intestine environment; material: feces | place: Netherlands | collected 2009/2010
ATCTTAAAGAATAATGTCCCGCGTTATGTGCTAATGGAGTTCAGCCAAGTCGAGGACGAGCAACAGGCGAAAGACGAGGACATTCTCGAAATCTCCAAGCGTCTGATTGCCAAAAACAAGCAAGCCTATGAGGTACTTGCCAAATGAAAACGCTGAGCAAGGAACAGGTTTTAAGGCTGCATAATGCTCTGTTGGAGACATTTGGCGGTACTGCCGGTGTCCGTGACGATGGTTTATTGGAATCTGCTTTGAATGCTCCTTTTGCTACATTCGGCGGGCAGTATCTATATCCATCCGTGCAGGCAAAGGCGGCACAGCTTGGATTTGGCTTAGTCTGCAATCACCCATTCGTGGATGGCAACAAGCGCATCGGCGCCCACGTTATGCTGGTTTTTCTGGCAATTAACGGAATTGAACTTGACTACACGCAGGAAGAACTGATTGACATTATTTTGCAAATTGCAAGCGGGCATTCAAAGGCCAATGACCTGCTGGAATGGATTCTTTATCATCAGGCATAATATTTGCGGCGCACCATAATGGTGCGCCGCTTTTGCTTTACAATCCCATAATTTCTTTGACAATCCGGTCACAGCCCTTTATTGCTCCGACCAGCACCAGCAGGTTGAACGCCAGTTCCCCGACATAGATCCAAACAGCGGTGACAACGGATGCACCGGTATCCACAGCGGGCGGGCTGGACGAGATGGCGGAGAAAATAATGCAGGAGAGTGCAATCACCACACCCTGCAAGCAGACACCCGCATAACTGCGGATGAAGTTTTTACCCACGCTGCTGGTGGGTTCGCCAGCAAACGTGGACAGCGGAATCGGTGCAATCGCAGCATACATCCACAGGCTGAACATTCTGCCGTAGACCGTGAGAATCATGGTAAAAGATAAAACCGTAATCAGCAGCCCGCCGATCAGCGTAACCGCCCACAGCGGAATGGAATCCCAGAACCCCACGTTGTTGATGGCGTCGATCAATTCCTGCGGCAGTGTCACGCTGCTCATGCCGGAGCTGCCCGATTGCGTGATGATTGTCGATACCATGCCCTGCACGATGGAGAACACCGCCAGCATCAATTCCAGCCCGTAGGTCACCGCACCTTTTGCCAGTGCAAAACGGATGAACAGTTTGAGGGCGTGTTCGGGCTTTTTGACTTCCACAAAGCTGCCGCAGGTTTTCATAACACCCACGGCAAAAAACAGCACGAGCAGCCCATAGCCGATTGCCTGCAAAGCGCCGTGAATGCCGGTCATCACGCCCCAGACCTGCCCACCCTTGAATGTCTGCGGGCTTTCGGTCAGCAGCGACCAAATCTCCGCCAGCTTGTCGTTCCATGTGGAGAGTGCGGCGTTTAAGTTGCTGACGATCCATGACTCACCCACAGGGCATCACCGCCTTTCCTCTTGGCGCAATCCTCACGCGGTGATGAGGTCGAGGATTTCTTTGGCGAACGTAATCACCAGCCCGCCGGCCAGCGTCAGGAAACCTTGGCTGCGCTGGCTGGGGTCATGGCTCTGCAAGGACAGGCCGACCTGCACAATGCCCCACCCCAGCAGGATAAGGCCCACCGCGCGGATCAGCGAAAAGATGAACGTGGAGAGGTTCTCCACGACCACCAGCGGGTCATCTGCGGCAAAGGCGGGCAGGGCAAAAACAATGCCGCACACCATGACGGCGTACAGCATAAACAGGCTGCGAGAAATTTTTACGGATTTTTTGTTGTTATTCAGCTTCATTTGGGCCTCCTAATTCTTTGTATGGTTGGCTTCATTTCTGCGGCTTCGGCGGGCAGAAAATCGTCCATATCCAGCAGTTCGTAATTGTCGGGTGCGCCGGGCAGATCGTCCCGCGCATTGTCGGCGGCGGTGTAGTCGTAAGGGGCTGCGCCGCCGTCCTCGGTGCAGCGGATGTTGGGATGCTTGAGCAGGTTATATTTGTAGTCCACCACCGGGCGCTCCCCTCGGATGAACAGGATGCATTTGCTGTTGTCCAGCAGCCGCACCTCGTCCGGGGTCATAAGATCGCGCCCGGATTGCTGGTGGTTGATGCTGTAACTGCCGCTGCGTCCCTTGCTTTGGTTATAGCTGGTGGTGGAGATGGTTTCCTTGCCCAGCAGTTCCGAAACATACTTGTGGGTTTCTTTCTCGGTGCCGCCGAGATAGAGAAACTCGTCGCACAGACCGACCAGCGATTCCCAATCGTCCTTGTACATGGCTTTGAGCTGCGCCATGTTCTGCACGATGATGGAGCAGAAAATGGCGCGGGAACGCATGGTGGCCAGTGCTGACAAAAAGGTATCTTTTGGCAAGGAAATATTGGCGTACTCGTCCATAAGGCAATGCACAGGCACAGGCAGACGACCTTTATGTACGCGGTCGGCTTGGCGATACAGCGTTTGGATGAGTTGTGTGTAAATCATGCCGACCAGATAATTGAGCGACTTGTCCGAGTCCGGTATGCAGCAGAACAGCGCAATTTTGCGCTCGCCCAATTCCTGCAAATGCAGCTCGTCCGTCATCGTCAGCTTGGCGATGGACGGCAGATTGAACGCGGCAAGGCGCACACCCACGCTGACCAAAATGGACTTGGCGGTCTTGCCAGCCGCTTGTTTGAAAATGCGGTACTGCTTACAAGCGATGCTGTCGGGTTCACGCATTTCCAAGCGCTCGAACAAGATGTCCAGCGAGGATTGGTAGTTGTCATCGTCCTCGTGGACTTCGGCGGCGGCTATCATCTCCATCACCATCGGGAAGTTTTGTTCTTCGGGCGGGGCCTCGTGCAGCAGGTACAACATAAGGGCTTGGAGCAGGGCGGTTTCGGATTTTTCCCAGAAGGGGTCGCTGCTTTTTGAATGTGATGGCGTGGTATTTTGAATCAGATTTTCAATCAAGGTCAGCACTTCACGGTCATCATGCACATACACAAACGGGTTGTAACAGAACGATGCAGCGGGATTTATAAGGTCAAAGACAATTACCTCATACCCTTTTTGCTTTAACAAATTGCCGGTCTTACGCAAAATTTCAGCCTTGGGATCTGTAATGACCATAGAGCAGGCACATTCCAGCACATTCGGCACACCATAAGTGCGAGTCTTGCCTGCACCGGAGCCGCCGACAATGAGGATGTTCGTGTTGTGCTTATGTTTGTAGCCATCTATCCCGATGTGAAAGTGTTGGGTCAGCAACAGATTCGGTCCTCGCTTGTCCATGTAGAACTTATTTAACCGGAACACATCGCCCCACGCCGCCGAGCCATGCTCCGCACCGGGGCGGGTGTTCTTCTGATCCGTCACGGCCACGATAACCACTACCGCATAAACCACCGTGAACACAAGCAAAAAGCGCGGGCTGTTGCTGACCCACGCCAACGCAAACGGCTCTGCCGGTGCGCTGTTCAGCGCATCCAGCAGAGCTGTTATTTTCATGCCCGGCTGCCAACGGCAAGCCACCGCCAGTGCCGCCCACCACACGAGGGGCAACGGCAGCAGCCAAACCCACCAAGGGTTCTTTCTTCCCGGCGTGGTGGGCTACCTTTCTTCGCCGCGATAGGGCGGGCGTTTTGTTCGCTCGGCATTCCATGCCTGACGTTTTCTCCACAACTTCGGCAAAACTACGGAAAAGTCCTGCGGCATACGTTCCGCCTTGATTTGCGGCAGATTTGCAAACAAATCGCTTTGCAGTGTTTCCCATGCCACTTTGTCGGGCATGTTTTGGGCATAGAATTTGTTGTAGCTGTATGCCAAGTCACTGACTTCAATGTAATGCTTAACTTCCGTCCGCAGCATTTGCCGTTCCCATTCGGTTTCCTGCGCACGGTGGGGCGCAAGCTGCTCCTGCATGATTGCCCGATGTAAATCGTCAGGCAATTTCAGCAGGGTTGGATACCTTCTGTGCAGTTCAGCGGCGATACCTGCTTTCTCAAAATAGGTGCGCAGCTTCTGCCCCGCGTAGGCATACCACGCCACATTCCCGCATCCCATCCACTCAGTATCTCGGAACGGAATGTTGAGCGCCGCAAGGTTATCGGGGTCAATCAGCGCCTGCCGATAAGCATCGTACCCCTGCATAATCAGCCAGTTACGAAAATCCGTGAATCGGTCATCCGAACTGCCGTCATTGATGATGCAGGCTGCTGCGACCATTCTGGGAAAGTTGGCTTTATTGCGATAGCTTTGCCATGCGCAATCAAAGCCGAGCAGTTCATCCTGCGGCAAGTTGATGAGTTCCGTGTAAAGGAACTGTTTCACGGACGCTTCATCCTGCATATCTGCTTGGGCGCGGACTCGGTCAATGATCGACCAGAATTTTTCCCATGTCATAGTCGGATTCACCAGATAAACAGCGGCGTGTGCGCGTGCAGCAGCCGGGTCAGTGCGTCATCCACGGCATCGGTGTAACCACCTTCGGCCAAGCGCTGGGTGCGCAGTTGGTTGAGAGCTGCTTTTGCCAGCCGATACTCTGCCGCCGTCAGCGTCAGTTTGCCGCCTGCGGGCAGATCGTTCACTCGAAGGATCAGCCGCCCAGTTACTTCGGTGCTGCCGCCGTGGGCGCGCTGGCCGTAGTAGACATCACCCAGCGCCCGGAGCAGGATGCTTTTGTTGGCACGGTCAAGTTTAACCTTACGTTCTGTCATTGTTTTTCACCATCCTTTGCTCACAGCATATCATAGAACCGCCGCAATAGCTATCCGTCATTTGAAAACAAACGGAAAACAATCAGCCGCGCTCCCGCTGGCGAGATTGCTTCTTGGCAGACGGCACGGCAACAGCGTATTCTGCGGTGTGCGGTTCGCGGGACTGTACAGCCAGCGTGCGACTCAGACTGCGCAGCAGCCCACCACCAACGGTGTTCACATCCGACAGAAAGCCCCGCTGCTGTTCTTTGCCCAGATTGCCGTACAAGGCAACCACGCGGTCAAAGTTGAAAGCGGCGGTGTCAAGCCCATACCGATGCGCGACCATGTAGGCGGCACAGTAACTCGGCGCAGCGTAGGCTTGGCGGTTGTAGGTGTAATCCTTGTGAAAATCTGCCTGTGCGCGCTCCCGAACGATGGCGCACAGCGTCGTGCCTGCATCCATGCCGTTGCGGACATAAATCGTGCGGTTCTTGGGAACATACTGCGCTTGGATGCCGTCCGGCAGACTATCCGAGATTTGAATCGGCACCGGGCTGCTCTCGATGGAGGCGGCAATCAGTTCATCCACTTGGTATTCGGCGGGCGGTGGCACAGGCCTGCCGCGCGTCTGGGTGATGTCGAACACCTTGCCGATATTATACCCGGAAGCCTTTCGGCCGTTATTCTCGTACACCTGCCCCACAATGGCCGTGTAACCTTCCTCGCCGGTACGGATATGCCTTCCGGCATCCTTCCATTGCTGGAATGTGCGGGCATCCGTGATGTCGGCGTTCTGGCCGGAGAGCAAAAGCTGGTTCGGCAGCGAGTTGCGGCATTGCGACATAAAGTCGAGAAATCCCTGCAAGGTCGAGGCATCTGCCAGCACCTCACCCATGCGGGCATCCACCTGCACCCAAACCGCTTCACGCTCGGTTTTCTTCATGGCAGCGTATTCTTCCTTAGAATACTGCGGTTCTGACGGCGCTACGTTGTTGAGATATTTATTCAGGTCCATTTACAGTGTTTTCTCCTTTCTCTTGATTTTTACGGGCATCCTCGGCATTCGGTCTTTGGGCGGCTCAACCTTGCGGCGCAGGTAGGCGGTGATGTCGCTTAATTCCATGCGCACGCTGGGGCGCTCACCCTTGGCCCGAAGCTGATCGGCGCGCGGCGACGGCGAGTTTGCAAAAGATTTGCTGCTGTCGGAGAAAGGCTCGGACGGACTGGCGTTCTCCGAGCCCTGCGGAAAACCCATGTTGAACTGTTCCTCGTCTGCGCCAACCTCAAAATCTACCGCACCGTCCTCGGTCTGGACGTGCTCGGTTTCCGGAGCGGTTTCACCACGCTCCTGCTGCACAGTGTCAATAAGTTCTGCCGTGCCGGTGTCCACAATAGCCAGTTGCAGCTTATCGATGATGCGGTTGGCTTTGGAGGCATCATCCTGTAAAATGGCGATCTCAATGTGGTCGGGGTCCATTTTGTCGCGGATAGGACAGAACAGCAGCCCATGCGCTTTGGCGGCGCGGGCAAAATCGTGCATACGGTCTTTGTCTACCGTGAAAAATTTCAGCGGCTTCTGCTCTTTCAGCAAACGAATTAGGTGCGTTTTGCCGTGGGTCTTTTTGCTGTCGTGCAGCACTGCCTGTGCGAAAATAAAGAAGTTTTTCGCAGCGGTGCCGGAGATGCGCAGGGCAAACTCTGCACCCTCCAGCGAGTAGCGGACGACCTGGTCTGCGGGTTCAGAGCCGTAATTCATCTGGCGTCACCGTCCTTTTCTTTGGGCGCGGGCAAGCGGCTGAACGAATCCACGCCGGGGATAAGGGCAAGGCTGCGCCCGCAGTCCCAATTCATGTGGATTTGTCCGGCGTCGTCGATGAAATCAACGGTTCCCATAGAGCCGGGAGGCACGGCCATTTCATCTTCCATGCAGCTAAGTTGCAGCCGCGTGCCGGGCGGGTACTTGCGGCGCAGGTGTTCGATGTAGTCTTTGTTGGGGTATTTCATGGGCATCTTTCCTTTCTGAATTATAGAGTCAAATCAATATTAGGACGGTGGTCACGCGCACGTTCCTGTTCTTGTTTTTGCTGTTCAGCGCGGTCACGGCGGGCTTCGGTGAGGTGTTGCTGCACCTCTAGGGAGTGTTCTGCAATTTTGCGGCAGAGCCGTTCCTCTTGGCGAAGCTGTTTTAGGGCTGTGTTGACTTGCTGGATGCGTGGGCTGTCCGGGTTTGTTTTATACAGCGATTTTCTTTCTGCAGTGAGCTGGACAATTTCACCCAGCTTGGCTTGTCGGTAGGTTTCCAGCTGTGCCAGCGTGTCAATGTTGTTCTTAGATAAAAACTCCATCTGCCGGATGCGCTGGTCGAGCTTGTATATATCCTGCCGCACAGCATAGCTGGGACGGCGCGGCTTGCGAGGGAGCGCACCCAATTCGTATAGATAGCGATAATACAACGCCCGCAGCCCGGTCAGCTTGCGATGGGGCTTCTTCCCGCTGTGCAGACGGCCATGTTGAACGGAAGGAGCTTTTTCCACATACGGGCGATAGTTTTGTGGATACAGGATGCGCGTCTGGATGGCTTCTGGCGTGTACCGCTTGCCCAGCGTTTTGAAACGAACAAAGCGCTCCTTTCCGGGCGGACGCAGGACGGGATACTTCCTACCCATGCGCACCTCATAGCCTTTGTGTTCCAGCGCGCCAAGAAACTGCCGCCATGTAAGGCTTTGTTGAATCGCTTCGTCCACATCCTGCCGGATGGCAGTGCGCCATGTGGGTTGGTTGTTTTCCTCAGCCCTCCACTTTTCATATTGCCGCTTTCCACGCAGCGCTTCCGGTGTTTCGATGATGGAAAGCCCATACTTTTGGCAGAGTGCATCCGAAAGTGCGCGTACTTCGGTATAGTAACTTTTACTGTTGCTGTGGTACTTCTTCCCATCCTCCAAGCTGACGGCGCTCCATACAATGTGGTTGTGATAATGCCTAGTGTTCAAATGCGTTGTCACAATTGCTTGGTATTTCCCATGCAGTAGCTGCTCAGCAAACTCGACACCAATCTGGTGCGCCAGTTCTGGAGTTACCTCCCCTTCTGCAAAACTCTGGACAAGATGGTACCCCTGCACACCGGTTTCTTTGTGCCAGCGAAGCGTATTCAATCGCATATCTTCAAAGGCGCCGGTGGTTGTGCAGCCCAGTCCTGTTTCAAAACAGGCTGATTCGGTTTTATCCCGGTTTGCCGCATAGTCCACAGCTTCTTCCAGAGATTTCGGTGTTGTTTTTTCTTTGTTCTGTATATAGTCCACTGTGCGATCAAGGCGGCGCACAGGGATCACGGATGTGTAGGCCATTTTTCATAGTGACTCCTTTACCAGTTTTCTTTTACTTCCCGCCAGACCTCTTGGGTTAGCCGGGTCATTTCATCCACACTCCCCTGCCCTGCTGTTCCGGTACTGTTGGCACGGTGGGCAAGCTGATTTGCATTGTTGCACAGCCCTGCCACCTTGCGGAGCAGATCGGCATGGTGCGTGCAGGGGCGCGGATGGATTGCTTTTCCTGCAATGAGCGTGCGCAGGTATTCCTCTCGGTTCAGACTGCTGGCCGCAACCTGCCGATTCAAGAATGATAATTCATTCTCATCGACATGGAATGAGACAACAAATCTGCGTTTACGCACGGCAGGGGTTTGGGGCATCCCCAAAATGTGCGTCTGGTCGACCAGACGCTATGCTAGCAAAACACGACACCCCGCAAAACGGTTCATGACACAAGGTCGTCGCCCTCCGAAACGGCTTTTTTCAAACCGTCCAAGGTCGTTACAATGCGGTTGTATTTCTGTGCCAAACCGATCTGCGCGTTGGTGGTTGCATCCTGATTGCGGCTGCAGACCACCAGCATCGGGCAGCGCAGCAGCTTATCCCGCACAATGGCGGTGTATTCGCTGCGTTCCACGGCATCTTCCAGCACCAAATACTGGCTGTCCTGCAATTTGGGGCATACCGGCAAGTAGCCCAGCAGGTACACCTCGCGGCAATAGTTGCGAAGATGTTTGGAGGTTGCGCCCTCGTTGGCACAGATAAAAGCCCAAGGTCGTTTCATTTTCGTGTTTCCTTTCTGAATTTCGGGAGTGAATCAGATTTGATTCACTTTTCGGTTTTTCTTGCAAAATAGTGAATCAGTTCTGATTCACTTCGGATTCAAGGGCAGTTTTCAGCCGTTCGGTGCTGCGTTGGAAATAGGCGTCCGACATTTCAATGCCGACAGCCTCATAGTCTTCCTGCACAGCGGCCAGCACGGTGGTGCCTGCCCCGGCAAAGGGGTCAAGGATGCGCCCGCCCGGCTCGCAGATCTGCACCACATCCCGCATAAGCTGCAAGGGCTTTTCGGTGACATGGATGCGGTTCTGCGGGTTGGGGTAACGGAACACGCCCGGCAGACACCCAACATTTCTCTCAAGCGGCATTTTGCCGTTGGACCCCCACACAATGTACTCGGACTGCTGGCGAAAGCGTCCTTTCTGCGGGCGGCTGGCGACTTTATCCCACACGGCTACACCGCGCCAGGTCCAGCCCGCCCACTGCAGGGCCAGCGTCATGGCGGGCAACTGCCGCCAATCGATGAACAGGCAGACGGGCGCACCGGGCTTGGCAATACGGCGGGCATCCTGCAGCCATGCCGCCGTCCAGAACATCCAGCTCAGCTGATCCATCTGGTCGCTGTCAAAGTCGGGTAGCGCTTTGTCCTTGCTCATACTGCTGTACTTTTCGTTGGTGCTGCGGTTCTTGGTGGTCTGGCTACTGCCGCCGCTGGCGTAAGGCGGGTCGGTGATGATGGCATCGAAGCTGTTCGGTTCAAACTGGCGGAGGATCTGCAGGGAATCCCCGTGCAGGATCGACCAGCGGTCACCGCCGCAGTGTTCGGGCATCCGGAAATCAGGGGTGAGAATGTTGAGCGTTTCGGGAGTGTTCGTCAAAGGCATCCTTCTTTCTTATCGTTCAAAATCATGCGTATGAGATTCTTTCGGGGGCGGTGTGCGGCTGGCTGTCTGCACAGAAACACGGTCATCTTCGAGTACAAAGCAGTCCTGCGTCCTGTTGTCGAGCTTGGTGCCGGGCAGAACAACGGCATTGCCGCGGCAGACTACATTGCCGGAGATTTCGCCATAGATGCGGGCGTTGCCATCAATAGTCGGAGCGCACAGTGTCTGCTCATCCTGCCGAATCACGGCATAACCGCAGACACAGCTTTTTCCCATAATGACCCCGCCGCAGACGATGGCATCATCCTGCACAGTCGCATCCCCCATTACGGTGGCGTTCTTGCCGACATAGGCATTACCTCTTGCAACGGCATGTTCTGTAAGGACTGCATCGCCGCAGACAACTGCATTTTCACAGGCGATGGCATCCTCCGAAATCCATGCACGCCCCTCTTGGTCGAGGTTATCGTAGCTTTCCACATAGCCGCCGAGCATCCCGGCAAGGACATCCTCGGTCAAGTCCGTCAGCGCGCGGATACGGTGCAGCTTCGGGTTGTCGGGATGGGCAATGTCGGTGATCTCGTATTTCTTCATCTGGCATCACCTCGGTCACGCTTGGGCGTGGGGCTGGGCGACAGTTCGGTTTCCACATACTCGGAAACGATGTTGAGTGCTTCGGAGTAGCTTTGACTTGCCGTGACCCTGTCGCACATTTCCTTGGCCTTATCGCTCTGCCCGGCATTTTTCAACAGGCGCGAGGCTCGACCCATGATGGCAAAAATGTTGCCGTCCTGCCCAATCAGCTGCATCTTGGGCTTCTTCGCGCGGTTCAGCAGTTTTTTGAATTCGGTCATATCCGGCACATCGCGTTTCAGTTCAAAATCGTGATCCTGCCAGAAATGGACATACAGCTTGCCATCCCCAACATCGATTTCCCGCTGCTCAAAGCCCTCGCCCCAGCCGTCGCTGTACTGACCGGTAATGTAAGCGCAGAACACAGCCTGCTCCTCGGCGGTAAGCGGTGCGTCCGTATCGACCCACAGAGAGCCGACCAATTCACCGTTCACCTCGTCCACCGTGGGAACGGCGCGGACGACCTTGCTGCGGACGGAATCGTCCTCGTGGTAATACTGCATCAGGTCGCCGTTGAAATCTGCAATGTCCTTTTTCACGGCTTCATCAACAGCATCGGCATACTGCAGCAGGTCATGACCGTCCAGCGGGCAACCCTCATACTCGTCGTAGAACTCGTCCTCATAGTCAGGTTCATTTGGGAAAAAGTCCGCAGTCAGCGGAGAATAAAATTTCATCTGCAAATCATGTCACCTCTTTCCGCCGCACAGGTCGTGGTCGATCTGTGCAGCATAGTAGTTTTCTATCGTCAGCGGCGCATTGTAGAGCGCCGCCAGTAAGTATTGCTTGATGTTTCGGATGCGGGGCGGGTTGTCCTTGAGGCAATCCAGAACATACTGGATGTGTTCTGCGCCCAATTTTAGGAATCGAGATTTTACTACTTCGGCAGGCATTTCCTCACCCGAAATGCGGATAGCCGCCCGTTTGGAACAAACCACATCCAGCATCAACTCCACCAGTTCATCCAATCGCATCGTATCCATCGGGTTATTCTGCGCCAAAATCGGATACTCGATGTTTTTCAGCAGCAGGGCGCGGTACTCTGTCCGCTGGCCCGCCGCGCGGATAGGATTCGATACGCTATTTGTTTCTTCTTTCTTTATTTCTTTAGTATTTAATTGTGCAGGATTTTCCTGTACAGGTTTTTCCCGTTCAGGCTCTGCCTGTTTTGGTTGGGCACACTTAGGCGCAGCTTCTGCGGGCCCCTGTTCCGGGGGCTGCGGCTGCTCTAAAACCGTGTACTCCATACCGCGCATCTGACCGTTCTTGTCGCGGATGCGGCGGCGGATAATATACCCCGCCGCTTCTAACTCGCGCACGGTGGCACACACGCTGTCTACGCCCTCTTTGCAGATGGACGCCAGCCCTCGCGTGGTATAATCCCAATCTTCGGGCAGAGACAGCATCAAAGATAAAAGCCCCTTCGCCTTGAGCGAAAGAGCCTTGTTGCGCAGATGATGGTTGGACATAATGGTATAATTTTGCGTCTTTTGTACACGGAACACAGCCATAACGATTTACCTCCTGTTTATGCCCTATAAGTGGGCGAACGATTTCTAACTTTCATGTTGATTTCTCTCTCTATCGGCAAGGCGCCGCACGGTGGGCGGCAGTTCTTGCCATCAGGTTGCTTTTTGCCATATCATCGTAATCTCCATTCTCGATGTCGGGCGGAAGGTCATGCACGGTGTAGCGGTCAGCGTAGATTTTCCAGATGCCGACACTCGCCATGCGCCCTTTGGCGTCGTTGTCCAGCCGCAGTTCTATCGTTGTAATTTCCGGGTGCTGCCGCAGGAATTCCTGTAACGCCAGCGGCTCTTTGCCTGAGGATGAGATACCGCCCAGCGACAGGCGGTATTTGTCCGCAGCATCCCCGCAGAGCGTCATCTCTGCCATGGCATCTATGGCAGCTTCAAACACGGCAACGGTGGTGCCGGGCTGCATTGGCGGGATGCAGAAGCCGTATTGTTTCTGACTGCCCGGTGCTTCGCGCTTGAATGGTTTCCCATAGTCATAAATACCGCGCAGAGCAGCATATTTCGGCACACCCTGCGGGTCTTTGCCCAAGAAAACACAGTTGTGATATTCTGCACTTTCGTACAGAATTTTTCTCTCAATACAGTATCGGATGGTAGGCAGTGAGATGCCGCGCCCCAGCAGATACCGCGTTACACGGTCATTGGTGGGAGCTTTTCGTGGAAGCTTAAACGGCGGGCGCTCGCGCTCCACCGCTTCATGCTGCACGGGGATGTACATCGGGCTTTCCTCACACAGCAGCTGCACCGCCTCTACGAACGGTACACCTTCCACATAAATCAAATATTTCAGCGCCGACTTGCCGCCGATGTCGCGGCTTTTCCAATGCCACACACTGGATTCGCCGTTTATCTTGAAGCTGTCATGCTCCGCAAGCTGGTACTCGCCCCGCGCACTGCTTTTCACCAGCGAATCGGGTCTATACCGCCGCAGAAATTCTATCGCCGTCATCCGGTTGGCGGCATGAATCTGTTCTTTGCTGACGCGCGGCAATTACACAATGTAAGCGGCGAGGTCGCTCATATGTTCAACATTTTCCCACGGAAAATCCTCGCGCCCGAAGTGACCGCCCGCCGCTGTGCGGCTGTACATGGGGTTCAGCAGATTCAACTGCTGGATGATGCCCGCAGGGGTCAGCTCATACGCTTTGCGCACAGCGGCCGACAAGCAATCATCCTCGCAGATGCCGGTGCCAAAGGTGTTTACCTCCACCATGACGGGGTCTTTCTGCCCGATGGCATACGCCAGCGTGACCTGACAGCGCTGGGCAAAGCCCGCTGCCACAATGTTTTTGGCAATGTACCGCGCCATATAGGCGCCGCTACGATCCACCTTGGTGGCATCCTTGCCGCTGAATGCACCGCCGCCGTGGGGCGCAAATGTGCCGTAGCTGTCCACCATGAGCTTGCGCCCGGTCAGACCCGTATCGGCATCCGGGCCGCCCTGCACAAACTTGCCGCTGGGGTTCAGGATGATTTCCGCATCGTCGGCGGGCATACCGTCAAAGGCCAGCGGGAACACATATTCGTCCAGCAAATCTGCCAGCTTGTCAATATCGGCGTCCTCTTTGTGTTGGACAGAGACGACCACCGTGGTGATGCGCACGGGGGTATCACCGTTGTATTCCATCGTGACCTGCACCTTGCCGTCCGGACCGATGTCGGGGATAACGCCGGTCATGCGGGAGATTTCCAGCAGCGTTACAAGGCGCTGGGCGGCAACCACAGGCATCGGCAGGTATTCGGGCGTTTCGTTGCAGGCGTAGCCGACCATAACGCCCTGATCGCCCGCGCCGAGGGTGTCCTCGTCCTCTCCCTCAGCCAATTCCGGCTCGACAGCGCCCGCAATGTCGGGACTTTGGTCGTGGATGTAGCAGTCGATTTGGTAGGCTTTCGGGTCATAGCCGACATCCCGCAGGGTGTCGCGGACGATGTTGAACACATCCGGCTTAGCGCTGGTCGTGATTTCGCCCGCTACAATGATGTGACCGTGGGTTGCCATGACCTCACAGGCCACGCGGCTGGCGGGATCATACTGCAGACAGGCGTCCAGCACGCTGTCGGCAATGAGGTCGCACAGCTTGTCGGGATGGCCGCGCATGACGGATTCTGCGGTGTAAAAGCGGGGATGCTCGTTTTCTTTCATGGTTTCGGTGTTTTCAAAAATGTCGTTCATTAGTTCTTCTCCTTGCTTGTTGGATGATTTCGGACAAAGAAAAAAGCCCGCAGGCGGGCTGCGGGCTAGGATAGTAATATTCATATCAGCGCTCCGGGGATTCTTTTGTTTTGGGCGGCGGAGCCATAACGCGGGTATATTCTTCCGGCGTGGTGTGTTCCACGCACAGGGTCTTGCCCAGCAGGAAAAACAGCTGCGGATCGTGGTACAGTTCCTCGTAGCGCTTCATCTGCTGCGGGGTAAGGTCAGTAAAATCGTTGCTGGTCAGCCCGCAGACGAAAAACGTGCCATGGATGATGTCATAGTCGCCCAGCATACGGTTCAGCGGCAGGTTTTCTGCAATGCCGTTATCGTTGCAGACGATACAGGCGCTATCACGCCAAGGGTACACGGCCTCGATGGTGCCGCCCCGGATAGTGATGCTGCTGCCGGTACTCTCCTTTCCGCCGCCGATGCCTGCACCGCCGCCGTCGCCGCCCTCGGGACCGAGGTCGATAAGATAATCGGCTGTCTTGATAAGGTCAAGGTTGTGTTCAATTACAACAACCGTGTTTCCGCCGTCAACAAGAAGCTGAAGGACATCAACAAGTCTGTGTACATCAGCAATGTGCAAGCCCGTTGTCGGCTCGTCAAGAATATATATAGTTCTGCCTGTGGCTCTTTTTGAAAGCTCTGTTGCAAGCTTTACACGCTGAGCCTCACCGCCCGAAAGCGTTGTTGCAGGCTGACCGAGCTTTATATAACCAAGACCCACTTCATACAGGGTTTTCAGCTTTCTGTAAATCTT
>OKUG01000465.1_pt1 | contig 14625 bp, 10 predicted proteins | sample 1606721 | NCBI WGS metagenome assembly OKUG01 (sample SAMEA3882539, study PRJEB24775) | human gut metagenome | biome: human-associated habitat; feature: intestine environment; material: feces | place: Netherlands | collected 2009/2010
CACCGGCAAGTTCACATAAATCTTTTTTTCGCATCTTTCTATCAATCATAAGTTTGAATAATCTGTTGTATGATACTGCCATTTTTCCTCGCCTTCTATCTTTCTAAGTGGTTTCCAAGCCATCAAAAAACTCTATTGACATTATAGCACAACGCGCTTTAAGAGTAAATAAAAAATGCCGACTTCTCGCAAGCGTCACTCTTCTGCAAGCAGGGCTTTCGTGACACGAAAGCGATTTTCTGCTTGTTGGGGAAACTCCCCAATCCCCATAGAACGCTGCCTGCGGCATCGGGCTGCGCATCCGTTCCGGATGCTTTAACGGCAGTTCCTGCCAAAGAAAAAAGGCCCGGTGCAGCATGAGCATTACGCCCACACTGCACCGGACTTTCCATCATCGACTGCTTTGTCTATTTTCTTCTTCCTGCCGCACTTCCTGCTCATGCAGCTGCTCTTTCTTCTGTTCGTCCTCTTTCAGGATTTCCTGCACAATCTTCTGCGCCACAAGCCAATCCTGCATTTCCGATTTGGTCTTGCGGTACTCTGCATAGGAGCTTTTCTTTCGTTCCAGAAGCATCGCATACTCTGCGTTCAGCTCGCTGATGCGCGGGAGCTTTTTGTCCGAACCGTTCTCTTTCTTATAGGCATCAAACGCCTTTTTTGCTGCGCTGCGCAAGGCCAGCATATCCCGATGGGCTTCATAGAACTCCCGGTCGTAGCCGGATGCTTTATACGCAGCAAAAACATCTTTTGTCTTGGCATAATTGATTAGATGCTTCCGCAGCACCGACACTTCCGACATCCGTGCCTCATCTGCCTTTACAGATTCCAGCAGCGCATCACATTTTTCAGAAATTCCATCTGCCTTTTCCTTTAGCTCTGCATAGCTCTTGATTCCATGCTCTTCCATGAACATCATAGCTTTTGCCATCTGCTTCAGATTAAAGACTTTCGCCCAACGCGCATATCCTGCGCCTTTGCCTGCCTGCATTTTGGCACGGACATCAATCAGGAACGACAGCTCCGCCTTCTGATGCACCTGTGCTGACCGTGCGCTTGTGCGGGTTTTCTCTGCAAATTTGCTTTTGTGAACCGCATTCCCGGCAATCACTCCACAGAGTTCTTCAACCGAATATCCTTTACCAAGAGAACGGAAACGAGCAAATCTGGCGTGGCCTTTCCCCCGCAGGGCAGGCTGTTTTCCATCTTTATACTCGTACCCTGCTTCCTGCAAAATTCCAATCAGTTCCTGGAAGTCTTTTGGCTTTCTTTCCAATGCTGCATCAATGGCCTCACAGATTTCATCCCGCTGCGACTTTTTCTCCGGGTATTCCGTTCTCTTCTTCCGCTCCCCGTAGGGCTTTCGGACAATGACCGACAACCGGTGTTCCAGGCAGACGATATCACTGAGCCTTGCCAGCGCAAGACCGGATAAGCGAAAATCTCGGAATTTTCTGGTGCAGTCTAATGTAGTTGAATTAAAAATAATATGGTTATGAATGTGCGCGCGATCAACATGGGTAGCCACGATAAATGCGTGTTTTCCCTTGGTGAATCGCATGGCCGTCTCATACCCAACCTTATTCGCCTCCTCCGGCGTGATTTCTCCGGGCTTAAAGGATTGCCGAATCTGATATGCAATCACATCATGCGCCTGGGTTCTACCGGTGATATACTCATACTGCCGTTTAGAAAGCAGAAATTCTTCATCACAGGTCTTTGCGTCACAGGCATACGCGCTGATATATTTTCCATCTTCCGTCTTTGCTGCATTCTCAGAATAATCAGTACGGTCAGCCAGACACTGCGCTACCGTCTTTCCTTTATTGATATGCAGCGCAATTAGTCTTGTAGCCGCCATTTTCATATTCCTCCATCTAAAAAGAGCTACCCGAAGGCAGCTCTTACCAATCTACTATTCTCATTTTAACATCCGTTCCCGGTCATAAGCTCCCTGCAAATAAACGGCCTGCTTGATGATTTCTTCCATGTCGAAATAGATGCACATGATGCTTTCGTATAGCTTCCACACATTAGATTCGCTGCCGCCCACCATTTCCATCAGCTGGTCTTCCATCTTCGATTGCTCAGACTGTTTTTCCTGATAAGCAGTCTCATCCACAAAATGATTCTCTCCATCTGTTTCCTCGTATCGTAAATCATAATAATCTTTCATAAACTGAATCTCCATCAAATCCCTCCTGAACTCAAATTGTCAAAACATCCTCTACACACTCGCACAGCCGTTCCATCAGTTCCATGATGCCGCCCGCTCCAACCGCAGCTGCGAACAGTCCCATCTCAATCAGGGTCAGCAGGAACACATCCGTCCAGCTCGCCCGAACCACAGAATAAATGCCGCAGCCAAGAACGAAAAGCATAACCGGCGAAAGCACCCACAGGGATAGCTGCATCAGCAGATTCCAGATAAAGCATAGAAATCGCAGCAGAAACGCAACCGGCAGCAACAGGATTTTCAGCACCAGCTTCAACAAAAAACATACGATCTTCATGGATTTCACCCCTTCGTTTTTCTTTTCATCTTCATTTTATCGTACCTGCTTGCCAAACACCACGATGTCAACAGGTAGACCAAAAAATATGTAACGGCACAGACAGTTTCATCTGTGCCATGTGCTGTAGAAATCCCGCACATTTGCGCCGTCAGCGAATACCAGAAAGCCTCTTCAGGATCAGCTTTTGCATCTCCCAGAGTTCATCCAGCCGTCTCTGCAAATCCCGGATATCCTCCGCATAGATGCTTCCAGATTCATTGGCGCGTTTTGCGTACTGGTTCAGGTTGTTGCTGCATCGGCGAAGAAGTGTGGATACCTGCGCCACATCCGACAAATCAAGATTTACGCAGTACCCGTCCATCGCCATTTTTCTCATATAGGCACCGGTATTCCGAATCCCCAATTCTTTCTGCTTTTCACGAATCCTCGCCAGCTCTTCCGGGTTTACCCGGACATTGATCCAGTGTTCCCGAACACTCATAGTGCCACCTCCTCATCATTTCGATGTGTCATCGGCGGAATGCGCCCTGCACGGTCACGCAGCTCTGCCAGGACAGACGGCTTTTCCGTTGTTCTCTCACGGTCTGGATCATCATTTTCACGGTCATCCATATTCAGCAGTGCGTCCAGTTCTGCCAGTCTTGCACTCTTTTCCGCCAGTTCTGCCTCCTGGGGGAACGGCTTTCCAAGCTCGGCCTGCGCAGCTTCCTGCTGGCTCCTAAGATTGTCCAGCTGCTGTTCCGCCTTCTCCAGCCTTGCAGGAATCCCGGCAAGAGCATTATCCAAACGCTGGATATTGCCCGCAGCACTGGTGCCGATGGGCACCCGGTGGGTCATCTCGCCTTTCAGCAGCACCTGATACTCTTTCTGGAAGCTGTCAAACGTCAGCTCCATCTTGAAACCACGGTAGCTGCCAAGCGGCACCGGCTCCAGACTCTGATTGGCTTTACAGCCCGCAAGAATTGCTTCACCGGCCTCGGCTTTTTCAGTAAATTGTGTGCCATTCACCTCCATACCGCAGAATCCCTCTTCCGGCAGCGGATGTGCCGCCACCGTCCGAATATCCGACTGAAAGCCCTTGATGAACCCCTGCGTTTTCTCAATCTCCGCAGGGAAATATTTCATCAATTTATCTTCCAATCGGTACTGCTGGCTCTGATGATCCGCCTTCAATACTTTCAGCCTTGCAACATCTACATCCAAGTCCATTTTCTCCTTGATTTGCGGGTCTCCGGCACAAAGTGCCTTGATCTCTGCATAGGAAAGAGCCTGCTCATCTACATCATCACAGGAACGTACCGGAGATTTGCTGGTCATGATCTGGCTGATAAATTTCTGCTTATTCTCCAGTGTCTGATAGAGGTAGGCATCAAAAGTTCCTTCCGTCACATACTGATAAATCTGCACTTCTTTGTTTCGGTTTCCCTGACGGATGATACGACCATTTCGCTGGGTCATATCCGCAGGCCGCCAGCCCACATCCAGATGATGCACGGCCACCAGCCTGTCCTGCACGTTCGTGCCTGCACCCATCTTCTGTGTCGAACCTAACAATACCCGTACCTGTCCGGTACGCACTTTGGCAAACAAATCTTTCTTTTTTGCCTCAGTATCGGCATCATGAATAAATGCGATTTCTTCTTCCAGCACACCGGACTGAATTAGTTTGGCGCGGATATCCTCATAGACATTGAAGGTTCCATCGTTCTTCGGCGTGCTGAGGTCGCAGAACAGCAGCTGGGTCAGCTTATCCGACTGTCCTTCCTCATAAATCCGAAGCACATTCCGCACACAGGCGTTGAGCTTGCTATTTGGGTCATCCGGCAGGAGCGGATTCATCAATCGCTGATCCAGTCCCAGCTTTCTGCCATCCGATGTGATTTTCAGCATGTTATCGACCGACGGGTCTACCACACCGGAATGCACAGCCGCCGCCCGTTCCGAAAGCTCCGCCACCATCGCCTGCTGATGCTCCGAAGGCTGCACCACCACGGTTTCAAATTTTGCCTCCGGCACCGGCAGATGCAGCTGATCGGAAGTCTTGATATCTGCCACTTCCTTGAACATATTCATCAGCTCCGGCAGGTTGAAGAATTTTGCAAATCTTGTTCTTGCCCGGTATCCGGTTCCTTCCGGTGCCAGCTCAATGGCTGTGGTGGTCTCACCAAAGGTAGAAGCCCAGCTGTCGAAATGGGTCAGCCCTTTCTGCTGCAACGTGCCGTACTGGAGATACCGCATCATGGTGTAAAGCTCCGTCATGCTGTTGCTGACCGGGGTGCCGGTCGCAAAAATGATGCCGCGCCCGCCTGTCAGCTCGTCCATATATTGGCACTTCATAAACATATCCGAAGATTTCTGCGCTTCCGATGTGGACAAGCCCGCAACATTGCGCATTTTTGTGTAGAGGAACAGGTTCTTGAACGCGTGTGCCTCGTCTACGAACAGCCGGTCTACGCCCAGCTGCTCAAAGGTAATCACATCGTCTTTTCGGTCGGTTGCCCGGAGTTTCTCCAATCTCGCCTCCAATCCTTTCCGGGTCTTTTCCATCTGTTTGATGGAGAAACGTTCGCCATTCTGGGATTTCATCTCAGCAATGGCGTTTTCGATTTCATCAATCTGGGCAGTCAAAATCCGCTCCTGCCGTTCTGCGGACACCGGGATTTTCTCAAACTGAGAATGCCCGATGATAACTGCATCGTAATCGCCAGTGGCAATTCGTGCGCAGAACTTTTTTCTGCGGGCAGTCTCAAAGTCCTTTTTGCTTGCCACCAGCAGTTTTGCACTCGGATACAGGCGTAGGAACTCGTTTGCCCACTGAAGGGTCAAATGATTCGGAACGACAAACATGGATTTCTGGCACAGTCCCAGCCGTTTTGCCTCCATAGCAGAAGCGGCCATCTCGAAAGTCTTACCGGCACCCACTTCGTGGGCCAGCAGCGTATTGCCGCCGTACAGCACATGAGCAATGGCATTCTGCTGATGTTCACGCAGCCGGATTTCCGGATTCATGCCGCCAAAGCGGATGTGGGAGCCATCGTACTCACGAGGACGGGTACTGTTGAACAGCTCGTTATACTTTTCCACCAGTTCCGCACGGCGATAAGGGTCTTTCCACACCCAGTTCTGGAACGCATCCTTAATGGCCTGCTGTTTCTGCTGGGCGAGGGTGGTCTCCTTTTTATTCAGAACTCGCTTTTGCTTACCGTCTGCATCCTCCACGGTATCGTAGATACGAATATCCCGCAGATTCAGCGTATCCTCCAGAATTCGATAGGCATTGGCACGGCCGGTGCCGTAGGTCATATAGGCATGAACATCATTCCGGCTCGGTGTACTCTTACCGGTGATCTGCCATTCTGCCGTCATGGGAGAGAATTTCACTTCAATATTTCGGCGCAGATAGAACGGCGGTTCAAAGGTTTCTTCCATAAACTGCTGGATATAATCCCGATTGACCCATGTGGCACCAAGGCGCACATCAATCTCCGACGCATCCAGGTCTTTCGGCTGTGCTTTCTTCAAATATTCCGCGTTCACCGCAAAGGCAGGGTCAGAGGCCGCAGCCAACTCTGCCACGCGGAGCTTTTCCCGGACATTGCCGGACAGATATTCATCAGCTGTTACCCAGCCGGTTTCCTCGCTGCCCTGCGTCATCGGGTCTTTGAAAATGACACCATGCAGTTCCTGCTGGATTTTTTCATATTCCCCTGGTGTACCTAAAAGCTCCGACATATAGGGCAAATCCACTCTGCCGCGCTCTCCAATGGAGATTGCCAGAGCTTCAGCCGGAGTATCCACGCTGGTAACAGCCCGTTCCGGTCGAATCGTCCGTTTGGTGAACATATCCGCCTTGGATTCCAGCCTGCCGTTTTCATCCACATTTTCCAGAGAGCAGAGCAGATAATAAGACGAATCTTCCGAAAAAGCCTGTGCATTTGCACGGGAATTGATAAGCCCATACTGATCGGCGAATCGATCATAGGCTACATTCAGTTCCCGCTGTTTCTGGGCAATCGCTTCCTCCGGGTAATCGTTCAACTGATAGTCGATCAGTTCCTGCACAATGGTGCGAAGCTCCACCATGCCTTTGATCCTGCCGGTGGCTGTCGCAGAAAGGTCAGCCTTCCGCATGATGCTGTTCTCACGGAAGTAGACATCCCCATCCACTACGGCATAGGAGAAGTTCTTGACATTGGGGTCTGCCGGAATAGTTTCGCCCTGCAAGGGCAACTCCTCCTCCGGTGCCAGCTCCTGTGCTTCATAATGACCGCCGATGTGCTGCACCGCCTCATGCAGCTGGTCTCCCAGATCCGCACCTGGAATCGGAATGACCGTACATTCTTCCTTGCCGTACTGGGTACTTTCCGTTGTAATCTCACCCAGCACCATTTCCGGGTGGTCAACAAAGTAGCCGTTGAGGGTAATACCCTCCGATGTCAGCCCCAGATGCACCCAATCCGATTCGATATCAATGGGATGGTCTCTCTTTTGCAGGAAAATGATATCCGACACCACATCCGTACCGGCATTGGCACGGAATGCGTTGTTGGGAAGTCGGATAGCTCCCAGCAATTCTGCCCGCTGCGCCAGATACTTTCGTGCGTCCGGATTTTTGGAATCCATCGTATAGCGGCTGGTAACAAAGGCCACGATACCACCGGGCCGAACCTGATCCAGTGCCTTGGCAAAGAAATAGTTGTGGATAGAAAATCCGAGTTTATCATATGGCTTATCGCTGACACGGTAGTTGCCAAATGGCACATTGCCCACGGCCAGATCATAGAAATCGCGGCGGTCGGTGGTTTCAAAACCTGCCACCTTGATTTCTGCCTGCGGATACAGCTTCTGCGCAATTCGCCCTGTGATGGAATCCAGTTCCACACCATACAGTCTGCTTTCCAGCATGGAATCCGGCAGCATACCGAAGAAGTTGCCGACACCCATCGACGGTTCCAGAATATTACCTTTCTCAAATCCCATACCGTCCAATGCCTCATAGATTGCACGGATCACGGTAGGGCTGGTGTAATGCGCATTCAGAGTCGAAGCCCTGGCTGCGGCATATTCTTCTTCCGTAAGAGCTGCTTTCAGCTCCTTATATTCGCCTGTCCAGGCAGTTTTCTCTGCGTCAAAGGCATCTGCCAGCCCACCCCAGCCAGCATAATTGGCCAGCGTTTCCTGTTCCTCCGGTGTCGCATCCCTATGCTGATTTTCTAAGGCTTTCAGCGTGTAGATGGCATCCATGTTGGCACGGAATTTCTGCTTAGGACTGCCTTCGCCGAGGTGAAAGCTGTTGATGCGATAGTTTTCTGCATGAGTGTTCTCCGGCTCTGTCTCTGGAATTACCGATTTTTGTTCCTCACTTTGCTTTTCTCTGCCGGGATTCAGATCAACCACCAGATTGTGCAGGTGAACATTTTCCTCATGCCCCAAAAGTCTTGCCAGATTCTCCTTGCTTTCCGAGCGGAAGATCGGATACACGGAATCCGGGTCCCGAAGCTCCACATCAAAAAGCCCGACTTTTTCAATCGTAAATGCCTTTCCGTCCAGATACAGCGTATCACCGACACGATAATCCGGCTGCACCGGAGCTGCCGGTTCTGGCTGCACAGTTGCAGGCTCTTTTTCAGCCTCCATATTCCTGCCGCGAATCTCCTGCAACGCCTCTGACGCACTCACATAATCGGCAAATGTCTGCACTTTTCCGTCCGAATATCCGTAATACTCTTCTTTAACATAATCCCAGATGGCAAACGCATCCTTAGAATCCGGGAAATTCTCGCCGGTCATCGTGACTACAAACCGTTCATCCGGCGCATAGCCAGACTCTTTGGCAAGTTCTCTGGCGTGTTCCTGCATTTCCAGTACCAGAGGATCTGTCTCTGCGTGAGCCGATTCCTGTATTTTTTCGGATTCCACATCTGGGAATGGAATGTCCTGCTGCAAATTCTGCTTGCTCTGTTCAACATAGAGCCAGTCTTTTGCTTCCCGTTCCTGAACTTTTTCAATCAACTGCTGGCGGTAGGTCTCTGCCTCCCATTCGCTGGTAAACTCCTCGCTGACACCATCCGGCTCTACATGAATGCCGTCCTGAATATCATCCCAGACCGCATAGCCATCGTCTGTCTCCATCACGGTAAACCGCTGGGGTGCTGCCAGTTCACTCCGGGCATATACATCCGCAGCCGTATTCAGCATGTTGTCCACATGCTCATTTCCGGTATCGTAGCGTTCCGGTGGCGTTGGCGGAAACACATGGGCGGCAGTCGGCATAGGAAGCGGCGCGCCGTATTCCTGCTCCAGCTTTCGATACTCTTCCATTTCCAGAGCAGTCAGGTACTGACCATTTTCCACAAGCCGGTCTAACCGCTTATCCACCGCCGACCATGTGAGTCGCACTTCCCGGTCATGGTCATAATTGCGAAGCAGAATACCTCTTCCGTTATAATCGGCAAAACCGCGACTGCCATCCATAAAGGTATAGCTGTGACCACCGATACCATATTCCGCTTTCAGAAATGCAGCTCGTTCTTTTGCGTCCCCTTGCTGCTGATACAGCGCATAAATACGGATTTTTCCGCCCTCAAAATTGGAGCCTGTCCGCAGCATCCGGTCGATTTCATCCTCAGAAATGACAAAAGCGGAGGGCTTTTCGCTCTCCGCTTCTCTGGCTGCATTTTCTGCCGCCGCATCAATTTTCTGAATCTGCTCTGCTTCGGACTGAAACAGGCTCATAAAATTTAGCTGTTGATAAGTTCCGTCAGAATGACTTCCTCTGCCTGCGCTTTCAGCATGTTCATGTGCTGCACCCAGGCCATCTGGTTCGATTTCTTGTCCGGTGCCGGATTCGCTTTCAGAAGCTCCGCCATCATCTGCTCCATCCGTGCGGTCGCGGTCTCCTGAATCTCCCACAGGTGCGGATACAGCTTCTCGGTCAGGATCAGGTGATTGTACAGCAGCGTGTTGTTCTCCTGCAGGAACGCTCTGCGCATCCTCCCGTACTTGCCCAGCGGCTTCTGTTCCTGCACCGACAACTGGATGTCCGGAATCAGGTAATCGCCGTTCTTCGTGTAATTCAGCTCCATCATAGTTTTGGCTCCTTTCTGCCTGCTTATCTCTTTCATAGGTTCGGATCGTGCGTTCAATTTCCCGGAAGATCTGGCTGGACATTTCGCTGACCGCAGTTCCCAGCACATTGGCGGCAGCCTGCGTATTAAAATCAAAGATGTCCAGAAAATCCTCGTGCTCAAAATAGTCATCTGCATTGCCCACCGTCCGGGTAAAGACGGAATATGCGATGCTGACAGCGGCAGCTCTCTTAAAGGAAGCTCCGATGTTGAGTTCATCATATCCTTCCAGATAGGAATCTGCAACGATGTCACTGATCTGCCTGCGGTTTTCCTCCCAGTAATCCCTTGCAAGGCGTTCTGCCGCTTCCATGATATGATTTTCCAGAGACCCAGCACCGGCAGGAACATCAAATGCTACATCCAGTGCGCGAATGATTGGCTGCTCATGCTCCGCATTCATTTTCCAGAGCTGTACCGGTCGGGAATTCTTCCGTTCTCCGGTATCTGCCACATCAAATACATACCGCAGTTTCGGCTGCTCGCCACGCATATCCAAAAGAGCAATGCCCTTGGAACCACGTTTCACATAGCGGTTCATCCGATCATTCCAGAGATCGTACTCTGCACAGGCCGTCGCTTCTGGCCTCTGCTTATAGATCATCAGCTGCTCCGCAAAAGGATACTTATAAAGCCTTGCGGATGTGGTCAGAAACGCTGTCCACTGTTCTTTGCTGCCAGTGATCTGTGCCGCAGCTTCCTGCGCCATCTGCATATAATAAGCCGTTTTCGTCATCATCTGTCTTTTTCCTCCTCTCCTTTATTCGTCCGGATACAAATCCAGTGCCTCATATTCTGCATCCGTCATCTCTGCCAGTTTTGCAAGCAGCGAGGCCGTCCACCTGCGCAGGTTTCTGTCTCTGCCCGTCAGACTTTTTTGCATCGTCTGAAGCTCTGCAATCAGCCCTGTCCGTGTGCCAGGGCTGTAAAGCATCATGAGCATCCATTCGTCATCCGTAAAACGCATTTATAACTCCTTTTCTTCGCAGCACCTGCGAGGCGGCGCAGGCGGCACCGCCTCCTGCTTTTCCTTCAGCTGATCCAGAACCGATGCTTTCTCCACCGGTTCTTCCTTCTTTCCGTTATTGATTACGCCGTCAATCATGCCGTAATCGTCCTCCATCGCCATTTCTGCGGCTTTCAGGTAATTCTCCGGTTTCAAAAATCCGGGCAGTTCCTGGAAGCCGATGGAATCCACATAGTGACAGCTTACAACACCATTCTGCCGTAAAGCCACGATGTCAGACACAGAAAGACTATGCCCAGTAAAATCATCAGGGCGGGAAACATTGAATTTCGCATACAGCTCCTCCAACATCGTATTCTGATCCTTGTAGGGAAGCAGCGGAGCCGTATAAACCACCTCATAATGGTCAATATCCGGTTCCAGCCCCATCCGTTCCAGTTCGCGCATAGACGAAAAGCGTTCATATACCGTATCCTCGCTGCGGCGAAGCTGCAAAATCGCATACTGGTCGGTAGTACTGTCGAGAAATGCCATCATCTTCCCATCCAATGCCTGATTTCCATGCACTTCATCCCATTTTTCAATTCTTGCCATCATTCATTTCTCCCTTCTCCATAAACGGCAGTCCATTTTCCTTTGCTTCCTGTCGCTGCTGTTCCCGACGCTTTTCACTGTAAGGCGGTCGGATACCGACGCAGCGTTTCGGAATCGTATAAGTGACCGACCCATGCTCCCGGTGCTCCAAAATAAACTGCTCCGGATACTGTTTTCGCAGTTCCCGGAGCTTCTTAATCAGGCGGCTGTCATGGGTGTAAACACTGGCGGTATCCAGTTCATTGTCAAAATTGATGACGGTTTCCTGCTCCGCCTTCGTAAGCTTATATTTCATCGCTCCGCCTCCTTCGCCTTGGCAGCTTTCACCGGCGTATCCGTTCTGGAAGACAAATCCGAGAGTTTACCCAGCACAGATTCCCGTCTGCTGATTTCTGCATCCTCTGCACGATCACAAAGTTCATCATAGTCAATCCGCGTCATGGTGCGGCCACCGAACCCATAATCCGAAAGAATCTGGTCTCTGGCTGCATTCATGCTGATTTCCGGGTTGTCGATCTGTCCACCGTCAATTTCAGTGAAGTCCTTATGATATAAGGTATAGTCGTAACCGTCCTCACAGGTCTGAATGGCAAGAAAGCCCTTGCTTCCCAAATCCCATGCGCTGCGTTCTTCCGTAATCAGCGGCTCCGGGCGGCATGTACCACCGCCGCGTTCCAGCATTTCTGCCAGCTGACAGATGTGCAAAACATCATACCCCAGGCGCAAATGATATTCGTCCATATATTCGCAGCGAGCTGAGAACTTCCGATTCGGATACTCAATCTCCACCGCACTGCCATCCGGAATTTTGAACCGATCCTCGTAGCTGCTGGTGATAAACCGGATATTTTTTGCATTCTCCAGCTCAGGATCAGCCTTTTTCATCTGCCAGAGAACCTTTCTGCCGCCGCGCATCTGCTCCAGCATCTCCGGAGCTACCGGCGCAACGGTAAGACCGTCCAGCTGGGGAATCTCCTTGAGTGCTGCCACCCTCGCGCTTTCTTCGAAAGTAGAAAACGATTGTTTATCCAACACATCCCAACCCATGTGTCCCTCGGCAATCTGCACCTTGCTGCCCATATCAAAACAGTGGAACTCCACACCGTCCTGCTTTTCCTGCAAGGAAAGCAACGCGACATTATCCACCAGATAAGCTGCATTCATCATTTTCATGCTCATTTTTTACCTCCAAACTCCAGCTTAAATGCTGCTGCACCGTCCTCGCCGGTCTCTACATGAACGGTTGTGTCATAGTAACGATTGGACTTCCTGGAATAGCAATGGATAAGCCGTGCTTTTCCCTGATTTACCAGTTGCTTTGCCAGTTCCTCTGTCATCTGCTTTCCCAGTGTCTGAAAGAATCTGTTTTCCTTCCAGAGTGCAAATTTACAGTTCTTATCCCTGCAAAACCAACCCTTTGCCGTTTCACAGACATCACTGCCGCAGGCGGGACAGGAGCCAATGACCTTGCGTTCCGGCTGCATCAGCACATCGGCTCCTTTTACAGCCTCGTAAGTTTTAACAAGTCCGCTAACCATGCTGCTGATTTCGCCCATAAAGGCATCGCTGTCATACTCGCCGTGTTCTATTTTCAGCAGTTTTTCCTCCCAGTCTGCCGTCATGGATGGAGACTGAATCTGTTCCGGCACCACCGTCACCAGCGCATTTCCCTTGTCCGTAGAGCAAAGATATTTCGTTTTCTTATCGCCCCTGCGCTCGATAAAGCCTTTCTGCACCAGTTTTTCGATGATGGCAGCGCGTGTAGCTGGTGTGCCGATGCCTTTTCGCTCTACACCAGCCGGAAATTCATCCGAGCTGGCACTTTCCATTGCTGAAAGCAGAAGATCTTCGGTAAATCTCTTAGGCGGGCTGGTCTTGCCCTCTTTCAGATCGACACCGGCAAGTTCCAGTGTCATGCCTTCCGAAAGTATCGGAAGTTCACCTGCCTCTGCATTCTTCTCAGCATCTTCAACTGCCTTTCCTGCATATTGCCTCCAGCCCATATCCGTGACTGTTTTGCCTTTCGTGCGGAACTTCTGACCGGCGCACTCGGCTTCTACTATGGTCTCTGCATAGCGGCAGGGAGTGCCTACCGCGCAAATCAGCCGCACCGTCAGCATGGTAAGAATCGCCTGTTCTCCACTGGGAAGAGAGGAAATGTCATAACTTGCCGCTGTTTTTGTAGGGATAATGGCATGGTGATCGGTGACTTTCTTAGAATTGATGACCTGCGCTGCATTCACCGGTGCCGGTACATCCGCCTGAATCTGAAAGCTCTGCTGGATCACAGAAACAAGTTCCGGCACCAGCGGTGCCATATCATCCGTCAGATACCGGCTGTCGGTACGGGGATAGGTTACGAGTTTCTTCTCGTACAGAGCCTGTGTGTAATCCAGGGTCTGCTGGGCAGTGAATCCCAGCTGCCGGTTTGCTTCTCTCTGAAGCGATGTCAGATCAAACAAGGCCGGGGGCTTCTCTGATTTTTCTTTCTGCTCCACCTTGGTAATGATGGCACTACCCGCCTGACAGCACTCTGCCACCAGTTTTTCTGCTTCTGCTTTTTCTTTCATCCGCTCACCACCTGCTTGAAAATCCCGAAATTTCAATTCTGCCGAGTAGAACGGCTCTGGCTTGAAAGCCCGGATTGCTGCATCCCGCATGACCACCATCGCAAGCGTTGGTGTCATCACGCGCCCCACATTCAGGGTCTGCCCATACAGACATGAAAAAAGCCGGGTGGCGTTGATTCCGACAATCCAGTCGGCTCGCTCCCGGCATAAAGCCGCCTCATATAAGGCATCATATTCTGTTCCCGGTCTGAGCTTCTGAAAGCCTTCCCGGATAGCACTGTCCTCCATTGATGAAATCCAAAGCCGTTCCACCGGCTTTTTGCAGCCGCACTGATGGTAAACCAGTCGGAAAATCAGTTCGCCCTCACGCCCTGCATCGGTTGCACAGATCAGACTCTCCACATCTTTCCGCTGCATGAGCTTTTTCAGGATTCCGAACTGCTTTTTCGTGCTGGCGGACACCTGATACTGCCAATGTTCCGGCAAAATCGGAAGATCATCATACTTCCACTTTGCATACTTTTCATCATAGGCTTCCGGCTGGGAAAGTTCCACCAGATGCCCCACACACCAACTGACAAGGTAGCCATTGCCCTCCATATAACCGTCCCCGCGCTGATCTGCCCCGATCACTTTCGAGAGACTCATGGCAACCGAGGGCTTTTCCGCTAATACAAGCTTCATTCGATACTGCTCCTTTCGCAAAAAAATTAGCAGCCAGGCACCGAAGCGCATGACTGCTATGTAAAAGGGACGGCTTCTCAGCCGCCCCACAGGTCAACGCAGCGTTAATTAGACAGGTTCATCATCCGATTCTGCTTCATAATCCTCGTTGACATCCACTTCTTCGTCCT
>OKUG01000475.1_pt1 | contig 14267 bp, 11 predicted proteins | sample 1606721 | NCBI WGS metagenome assembly OKUG01 (sample SAMEA3882539, study PRJEB24775) | human gut metagenome | biome: human-associated habitat; feature: intestine environment; material: feces | place: Netherlands | collected 2009/2010
GCGCGGCTTCGCGCCCTACGAGAAGGGCATGGCGCTCAAGACGGGCGACAAGGTCTACTATAACAACAGGGGTAAAGCAATTATGCTTGCCGTCATCGGCGAGCAGGACCTCAGCCACGGCGCGAACATCGGCGCGGCGCACACCGACTCCCCGCGCCTCGACTTAAAGCCCCGCCCGCTTTACGAGGAGGCCGAGATGGCCTACTTCAAGACCCACCACTATGGCGGTATCCGCAAGTACCAGTGGGTGACTATCCCCCTGCAGCTGCGGGGCGTGGTGGCCAAGAAGGACGGCAGCGTGGTAGACGTGTGCATCGGCGAGGCGGGTGAGCCCCAGCTGGTCATCACGGACCTGCTGCCCCATCTGGGCGGCGAACAGGGCCGGAAGCCCCTGAACGAGGCGGTGCCCGGCGAGACGCTGAACCTGCTGGTGGGCAGCCGGCCCATCGGGGACAGCGAGGACAAGGACCGGGTGAAGCTGCACGTGATGAAGCGGCTGCACGACAAGTACGGCATCACGGAGAGCGACTTCGCCTCCGCGGAGCTGGAGGCTGTTCCCGCCGCGGAGGCGGTGGACATCGGTATTGACGGCAGCATGATCGGGTCCTACGGTCACGATGACCGGGTGTGCGGCTACGCGGCGCTGCGGGCGCTGCTGGATATCAAAACGCCGGACAAGACGGCGGTATGCGTGCTGGCGGACAAGGAGGAGATCGGCTCCATGGGCGTGACAGGTATGCAGTCCGCGGCCTTTGACGCCTTTATGTCTGACCTGTGCGACGGCCAGAACGTGCCGCTGAAGGCGTGCTTTGAGAACGCCTTTTGCCTGTCCGCCGACGTGACGGCGGCCTATGACCCCAACTTTGCCGATGTGTACGAGAAGAAGAACGCGGCCTTCGTCAACTACGGCGTGGGTATCTGCAAGTACACCGGCGCGCGGGGCAAGTCCGGTTCCTCGGACGCCAACGCGGAGACGGTGGCCTATGTGCGCGCGGTGCTGGACGGCGCGGGCGTGCGGTGGCAGATCTGCGAGCTGGGCAAGATCGACGCCGGCGGCGGCGGGACGGTGGCACAGTATATGGCCAACCGGAACATCGCCACGCTGGACGCCGGCGTGCCGGTGCTGAGCATGCATGCGCCCTTCGAGGTGGTGGCCAAGGTGGACTGCTACGAGATGTACCGGGCCTGCAAGGCGCTGTACGAGGCGAGATAACGGAAAAGCACGGTCCCAGGCAGTGCCTGGGACCGTGCTTTTTACGGGAAAGATACGGAAATCCCTTGTAAAAAGTGGGAGAATACGGTATAATTTTCTACAAGAACAGCAGGAAGGGAGGCGGCGGTATGTACGGCATCGGTCAGCGGGTGGTGCACCCCATGCATGGGGCGGGCGTTATCGAGAACGTGACGGAGGAGCTGCTGTACGGCGCGGCGCGGACGTACTATGTGTTCCGTCAAGCCGTCAGCGGACTGGTACTGAAGCTGCCCACTGATAACTGCGAGGCCATCGGCGTGCGGCTGCTGTATGATCGGGAGAGAATGGACGCGGTGCTCTCGGCCATCCCATCGCTGACGGTGGAGGAGGAGCGCAACTGGAACCGCCGCTACAGGGAGAACATGGCGCGGCTGAAAAGCGGCGACCTGACGGAGGTGGCACGGGTGGTCAAGTCCCTGATGCGGCGGGAGGCGGCGCGGGGACTGTCCACCGGAGAGAGAAAAATGCTGCACAGTGCCAAGGAGATACTGCTATCGGAGCTGGCGATGGTGCGGGAGATCGGATACCAAGAGGCGGAGCGTCTGCTGGATGGCGCGGTGATGACGGGAGCGTGTGAATGACGATGGGGAAGCTCTTTGACAAGCTGTTAAACCGGAAAAAGGAACGGCACCCCCGCTGCGCGGCGCTGGTGCCTGCCGCGGGGCGCTCTGAGCGCATGGGCGGCACGGATAAGCTGACGGCGCCGCTGTGCGGCGTGCCGGTGCTGCTGCGGACGCTGCGGGCGCTGGATGAGGCGGCGCTGATCGACGAGATCGTGGTGGCGGTAAGCCCGGAGCGCCTGGAGGAGATCGCGGCCCTGTGTGCCGGGGCGAATGTCAAAACGCCGCTGCGCGTGGTGGAGGGTGGCGGGAGCCGCACTCAGTCGGTGCTGCTGGCGGCGCTGGCGGCCGGCGACAGCTGCGAGCTGCTGGCGGTGCATGACGGCGCACGGCCGCTGATCCTGCCGGAGCAGGTGGACGACATGGTGCGGCTGGGACAGCGGACCTATGCCGCCGCGCCGGCGCTGCCGGTGACGGACACGGTGAAGGTGGCGGATATGGCGGGGCTGGTGCAGTCCACGCCGGACCGGAAAACGCTGTACGCCGTACAGACACCACAAGTGTTTCAGGCGAACATCCTGAAGGCTGCTCTGCAGTCGACTATTCAGGCCGGGGCGGACATCACGGACGACTGCTCCGCCGTGGAACGGCTGGGCAAGGAGGTATGGCTGGCCCCCGGCTGGCGGGAGAACATCAAGATCACCACGCGGGAGGACCTGACCATGGCAGAGGCATTCCTGCGGGAGAGGGAGAACAGAGCATGACGGATCTGCGCATTGGATACGGCTATGACGTACACCGGCTGGTACCGGGCCGCGCCCTGGTGCTGGGCGGGGTGACGGTGCCCTTTGAGAAGGGGCTGCTGGGGCACTCCGACGCGGACGTGCTGACCCACGCGGTGATGGACGCCCTGCTGGGCGCTGCGGCGCTGGGGGACATCGGCAAGCTGTTTCCAGACAGCGATGCGCGCTACGCCGGGGCGGACAGCACGGCGCTGCTGCGGCAGGTGACGGCGGTGCTGGCGGAGGCGGGCTGGACCATTGTGAATGTGGACGCTACGGTGGCGGCCCAGGCACCGAGGCTGGCGCCCTTTATCCCGGAGATGCGGGAGAGACTGGCGGCGGCCATGGGACTGGACGCGGGACGCGTTTCTGTGAAGGCGACGACCGAGGAGGGGCTGGGTTTTACCGGCAGCGGCGAGGGCATGGCGGCCCACGCGGCGGCGCTGGTAGAGAAAACGGCGTAAAAAACCCGGTGCAATCTTCACACATTATTAACAGCGGTGGGGTTGTGCCAAAAGTGAACATATGGTACAATATACCTGTTAAGATGCGGAGGCGTGTCTGCCCGATACGGACAGATGCGCCGCTTTTTGGTATAGGCTATGGAGGACGAGGAAAGGAAGGTAGACTTGAGCCACAGGACTATTCAGGACGAGCAGGCGAGACTGCGTAAAAAACGGCAGAAGGCGGAAAACGTCTTTGCTGTATTCAAAAAACCGCTGCACGAGTCACTGACATCGGTATTGCCGGTAATGCTGATCGTGCTGGTGCTGTGCTTCACCATTGCACCGGTGCCCAACAACGCCATGGTGGCGTTCCTGCTGGGCGGCGTGATGCTGATCGCCGGCATGGGACTGTTCACGCTGGGGTCGGAGATGTCCATGATCCCGCTGGGACAGGCGGTAGGCTCCGAGATCACACGGCGAAAGAAGGTGTGGATCATCACGGTGGTGGGCTTCCTCATCGGCATGATCATTACCGTGGCGGAGCCGGATCTGCAGGTGCTGGCCAACCAGGTACCGGCCATTGAGAACAACGTGATCATCTGGTCCGTGGCGGTGGGCGTGGGTGTGTTCCTGGTCATCGCCCTGCTGCGTATCGTGCTGGGTATCCAGCTGCGGTGGCTGCTGATCGGGTTTTACGCCATCGTATTCGGTCTGGCGATGTTCGTGTCGCCGGATTTCTGGGCGGTGGCTTTTGACTCCGGAGGCGTGACCACCGGACCCATGACGGTGCCGTTCATCATGGCGCTGGGCGTGGGCGTGTGCGCCGTGCGAAGCGACAAGCAGGCAGGGGGCGACAGCTTCGGCCTGGTGGCGCTGTGCTCTATCGGGCCGATCATCACGGTGCTGATCCTTGGATTGCTGTATAAGCCGGACGGAAGCGCCTACACCGCGGCGGTCATGCCGGATGCCAAGGACACGGTGGAGATGTTCGATCTGTATCTCAGCGAGATACCTCACTATCTGAAGGAGACGGCATCGGCGCTGCTGCCTATCGGCGCTTTCCTGATCCTGTTCCAGCTGGTGACCCGCAGACTCAAGCGCAAGGAGATACTGCACATGGTCATCGGTCTGGTGTATGTGTACATAGGATTGACCATCTTCCTGATGGGCGTGAACGTGGGCTTTATGCCCGTGGGCAGCTTTTTGGGCGGCAGCATCGCCAGCCATACCTATAATTGGATACTTATCCCCATTGCTATGGTCATCGGTTATTTCATCGTACAGGCGGAGCCGGCTGTCCATGTGCTGAACAAGCAGGTGGAGGAGATCACCGCCGGTTCCATCCCGGCTCACGCCATGAACCTGGCGCTGTCTGTGGGCGTGGCCATCTCGCTGGGGCTGGCTATGATCCGGGTGCTGACGGGTATCTCCATCATGTGGTTCCTGGTGCCGGGCTATGTGCTGAGTCTGGCGCTGAGCTTCGTGGTGCCGCAGATCTTTACGTCCGTGGCCTTCGACTCCGGCGGCGTGGCCTCCGGACCCATGACGGCTACGTTCCTGCTGCCCTTCGCCCTGGGCGCCTGCGACGCTGTGGGCGGCAATCTGGTGACGGACGCTTTCGGTGTGGTGGCGATGGTGGCCATGACGCCGCTGGTGACCATACAGCTGCTGGGCCTGAGCTATCAGAGAAAGCTGCGCCGCGCACCTGCTCCTGCCGCGCCTGTGGCGGTGGAGGAGCTTATCGAGCTGTGCTGAGGAGGTGGAGATATGTCTGAAACAACCAAGAACCGTCTGTATCTGATGATCACCATCACCAACCGGGTCATGGGCGCCACGCATTTTCTGGATTTCTACCGGGCTTTCGGCGCGCCGGTGGTGTTCACCGCCCTGGGACGGGGCACCGCCAGCAACGACGTGCTGAGCTATCTGGGTCTGGAGGCTACGGAGAAGTCCGTGATGTTCTCCGTGGTGACGCCGGCTGTCAAGGAGGTGCTGATGCGGGAGCTGGTGGACACCATGCGGATCGACCGGCCCGGCAGCGGTATCGCCGTGTGCCTGCACCTGAGCAGCGTGGGCGGAAGGACGGCGCTGAACTATCTGATCTCCGGCAAAAGCGACGCGCAGCCGGATATGACTGTGAAGGAGGAAGAGCAGATGAACGAGAACGCGTATCAGCTGATCGTGGCGATCACCAATACCGGGTACACCGACGCGGTGATGGAGGCGGCCTCCGCCGCCGGCGCACGGGGCGGTACGGTCATTCACGCCCGGGCTACCGACGCGGAGAACAGCAACAAGTTCTTCGGCATGGCCATCTCGGAGGAACGGGAGATGATCTTCCTGGTGACCTCCGCCGATAAGCGGGCGGCCATCATGCAGTCCATCATGGAGAAGGCCGGCGCCCACACTGAGGCGCAGACGGTGACGTTCTCCGTGCCGCTGGATGACGCAGCGGGACTGTACAGCGCCGACAGCAACTGAAAAGCAAGGTCTCCGGCTTGGCCGGAGGCGGAGAATGAGCCTCCCCCGGCGAAACCGGGGGAGGCTTTTGTGTGAAAGGAACCGCCGGGGGGCGGCTTGTTCAGCGGTTATTGGGGGGATGCAAGATGACGCTTCAGGGTCTGGAAGGTGGCGTCACTGATGACGTGCTCCATGCGGCAGGCGTCCTCGGCAGCGGTGGCCTCGTCCACACCCAGGCGGCGGAGAAAGTCCGTGAGGACCGTGTGGCGCTCGTAAATCTTTTCGGCTACCTCGCGCCCGGCGGCGGTGAGGGTGATGTAGCCGCCGTCGTCTACGTCGATATACTGCCCGGCCTTCAGCAGGCCAACGGCGCGGCTGACGCTGGGCTTGGAGTAGCCCATATAGTCCACGATGTCGATGGAACGGACGGCCTTCCCCTGACGAATCAGGACCAGGATGCTCTCCAGGTACATCTCGCCGGATTCCTGTAATACCACGGCGGCACCTCCTTTGCTACTTAGAGTGCTCTAACTAAAGTATAACACACCGACGTGATAAAAGCAAGGAGAAGTTAAATGGATTTAACTATTGGCAAAAAACGAGGCGCTGCTTGACAGGCCGGTTAGCCTGTGCTAACATCATACCACATGACATAGATAGACGATTGAGGTAACGCGCTATGACACTGAATGAACTGAAGATCGGCGACAGCGGCGTCATCACCGCTGTGGGCGGGGAGGGCGCACTGCGCTGCCGCCTGCTGGATATGGGGCTGACGCCCCGGACGCTGGTGACACTGCGGAAGGTGGCACCTATGGGGGACCCCATCGAGATACACGTGCGGGGCTATGAGTTGACGCTGCGGGTGGAGGACGCCCGACAGATCACCGTGGAAAAGAGGGATCGCGTATGATCTTTGCATTGGCGGGCAACCAAAACTGCGGCAAGACTACGCTGTTCAATGCTTTGACCGGCTCCAACCAGCACGTGGGGAATTTCCCCGGCGTGACGGTGGACCAGAAGTCCGGAGAGGTACGGGAACACAAGGAGTGCACCGTGGTGGACCTGCCGGGTATCTACTCCCTGCGTACCTATACCCAGGAGGAGATCGTCACGCGGGACTACATACTGAACCAGAAGCCGGACGGCATCATCAATATCGTGGATGCCACCAACATCGAGCGCAACCTGTACCTGACACTGCAGCTGCTGGAGCTGCGGGTGCCTATGGTGCTGGCATTGAACATGATGGACGAGGTGCGCGCCAACGGCGGCACCATCGACGTGCAGAAGCTGTCCGACGACCTGGGCATTCCCGTGGTGCCCATTACCGCCGCCAAGGGCGAGGGTGTGTCCGAGCTGATGGACCGGGCGGTGGAGACGGCGAAAAACCGGGTGCTGCCCAAGGTCTATGACTTCTGCGCGGCGAATTCGCCGGTGCACCGGTGCGTCCATGCGGTGGTGCATCTGATCGAGGACCACGCTGAGCGGCTGGGTCTGCCGCCCCGGTTCTGCGCCACGAAGCTCATTGAGGGCGACAGGGATATGGCGGACCGGCTGGTGCTGGATCAGAACGAGAGGGAGCTGCTGGAGCACTGCATCGTGCAGATGGAGACGGAGAACGGATTGGACCGCAACGCCTCGCTGGCGGATATGCGGTATACGTTCATCGAGCAGGTCACCGCCGACGCGGTGGTCAAGTGCCATGAGAGCAAGGAGCACAAGCGCAGCGTGGCCTGGGACAGGGTACTGACGGGGAAATACACGGCGCTGCCGGTATTCTTCGGCGTGATGCTGCTGATCTTCTGGCTGACGTTCGATGTTATTGGCCAGGGGCTAAGCGATCTGCTGGCGCTGGGTATCGACTACGTGACCGCCGGCGTGGACGGGGCGCTGACCGCCTACGGCATCAACCCGGTGGTGCACAGCCTTATTATTGACGGTATCTTCGCCGGTGTGGGCAGCGTGCTGTCGTTCCTGCCCATTATCGTGACGCTGTTTTTCTTCCTGTCCATTCTGGAGGACACCGGCTATATGGCCCGGGTGGCCTTTGTCATGGACAAGCTGCTGCGGAAGATCGGTCTGTCCGGACGGAGCATCGTACCGCTGCTGATCGGCTTCGGATGCTCGGTGCCGGCTATCATGGCTACCCGCACGGTATCCTCGGACCGGGATCGGAAGATGACCATTCTGCTGACGCCCTATATGAGCTGCTCGGCCAAGATCCCCATCTATGGCTTTTTTACCGCCGCGTTCTTCACCGACCACAAGGCGCTGGTGATGATCTCCCTGTATGTGCTGGGTATCGTGGTGGGTATTCTGGCAGCGCTGGTGATGAAGGGGACCGCCTTCAGGGGCAAGCCTGTGCCCTTTGTCATGGAGCTGCCCAACTACCGTATGCCCTCCGCTAAAAGCGTGGGGCTGCTGCTGTGGGAGAAGGCCAAGGACTTTTTGCAGCGGGCCTTTACCGTGATCTTCCTGGCCACGGTGGTCATCTGGTTCCTACAGAGCTTTGACACGCGGCTCAATGTGGTCACGGACAGCGCGGACAGTTTGCTGGCGCTGATCGGCCAGTGGCTGGCGGTGCTGTTCAGGCCGCTGGGCTTTGGTGACTGGCGCTGTGCCACGGCGCTGATCTCCGGCTTTATCGCCAAGGAGTCGGTGGTCAGCACGCTGCAGGTGCTGCTGGGAAACGCGGCCATCACGTCGCTGTTCACCACGCGCAGCGCCATCAGCTTTCTGGTGTTCACGCTGCTGTATACCCCTTGTATAGCGGCGGTGGCCACCATACGGCGTGAACTGGGATCCCGCATCAAAACGGTGGGCGTGGTGCTGCTGCAATGCGTAGTGGCGTGGCTGGCGGCGTACATCGCTTACGCTGTGGGAGGGCTGCTGCTATGAGCTGGATGGACTGGGTGCTGCTGGCACTGGTGGCGCTGTGCGGTGTGCTGGCCCTGCGTAGTGCGCGGCGGGCGCGGAAAAACGGCGGATGCGCCGGCTGCTCCGGATGCGGCGGGAGCTGCGGCGGCTGTACCGGGAAAAAGGAATAAAAAACAAGGCCCGCGGGGGCCTTGTTTTTTTACAGCAGGAGACCATATTTGGCGCACAGGGGCAGGAGCGTGTCCTCCGGCAGGGCGCCGTCGTACAGGGCGCGGCCCTGATAGGCCCGGAGGGCGGCCTCCAGCAGCTGGGTGTCGTCGCAGACGAAGCACACCGGCTTGGTGAGCATATACTGGTAGTCCGCCAGGGCCTGTACATCGTCCCAGGAGGCGATACGCAGGGCCAGCACCGTCTCGCCGCTGTCCAGCGCGGCGGTGAGCGTCTCCTCCGCATCGCCGGTCAGTTCGACGACGGTGTGCCAGGAGACATCGACAGGCAGGGGAAAGGGCAGCTTCTCCGTGGCGGCGGGCAGCTCGTTCGTGTGCTGCGGGGCCGGCGGCGTGATGACCGCGCCGTCCAGTGCCCGGGCCAGGGCGGCGATATGCGCGGCGGTGGTGCCGCAGCAGCCGCCGAAAACGGCCACGCCGGCGGCCAGAAATTCCGGTACCAGGGCGGTGAATTCCTCGCCGGTGCAGCGGTAGACCGTCTCGCCATTCTCGATGATGGGCATTCCGGCATTGGGCTTGGCGATTAGGGGCACCCGGGCATATTCCCGCAGGCGCTTCAGCTGGAGAAGCATCTGCTCCGGGCCGGCGGAGCAGTTCAGACCAAAGGCGTCGATGCCCATGCCCTGCAGGACTACCAGCGCCGCGGTGATATCGGTGCCGGAGACGCTGCGGCCATTCTCGTCGCAGGTGAAGGTGACGAAGATAGGCTTGTCGCTGACGCTGCGGACGGCCAGCACCGCCGCACGGGCGTCGGAGAGGGTCATCATGGTCTCGATGACGAACAGGTCCACGCCGGCGCGTTCCAGACCGGCGGCCTGCTCGGTGTAGATGTCCACCAGCTCCTCGAAGGACACGTCACCCAGCGGGGCGAGGAACGCGCCGGTGGGGGACATATCGCCTGCCCGCAGGGCCTTGCCCTGCACCGCCTGGGCGGACAGCTCCGCCAGACGGCGATTGTAGTCGGCGGTGCAGTTGAACAGGCCGGCCTCCTCCAGCTTGCGGCGGTTGGCACCGAAGGTGGGGGTGTAGACCACCTGGCTGCCGGCGGCCACATAGCCGCGCTGGATGTCGATGATGGCGTCCGGATGGTCCAGCGTCCACTGCTCGGCGCAGACGTCGCCTGTATAGCCGCGCTTTTGCAGCTCGGTGCCGGTGGCACCGTCCAGAATCAGAGGGAAACGAAGCTCCATAGGTGTTACCTCCATTGCATGGGTCTTAGGGGAATGTTTTTGGCAAAGGCGTCGGCGAAGTCGGGACGCCCGGAGAGCTCGAGATAGGTGAGACGGTTGACGATGCCGTCCGCGGCGGACATATCACCCCGCAGGGCCAGCTGTGCCGCGCCGGAGAGGGCGGCGTTGCCTACGCTGTGGAGCTTGGCGGCGGGGAGACGGGGGAGCATACCGATGGCCGCGGCGCTGGCGGGGTCAAGGTACATCCCGAAGCCGCCGGATAGGTACAGACCGTCCAGCGCGGAAAGGGTCAGCCCCTGCTGCGCCAGCAGTATCTGCACGCCGGCGGCCACCGCTGCCTTGGCCAGCTGCAGCGCCCGGACATCAGCGGCGGTGAGATACACCCGGTCGGTCAAGTGGAAGACGCCGCAGCCGTTTTCGTCACGGGTCAAATAGCGGCGGAACGCCTCAGGCGCGTCTTCCGGCGGTAGGAGACGGCCGCCTTCGTCAATGACGCCCAGGCGCAGCAGGAGGGCCGTCAGGTCGATGAGACCAGAGCCGCAGAGACCGACTGCCTCGCCGCCGCCGATGACGTTCATCTTGAAGGCGCCGCTGTACCGGACGCGGCTGACCGCACCGTCCACGCCCAGCATACCGCAGGCGATGCCCGCGCCCTCGAAGGCGGGGCCGGCGGCCACGGCGCAGCAGGTGAAGCCATCCATGCCGCCAAGGGCCATCTCACCGTTGGTGCCGATGTCCAGAAACAGGAAATGGCCCGCGCGTCGGGCAAGGCCGGAGGCCAGCAGGCCGGCGGTGATATCGCCGCCCACGAAGCCCGCCGCGCAGGGGACGCAGTACAGCGGCGCGTCCAGCAGCGTGAGGCCGGAGCTCTGACGGAAGAAGGTCTCCGGGCAGAAGGGGGCGACGGCCAGCGGGCGGACGGATACACCGGCGAGCAGACTCTGCATGACGGTGTTGCCGGCGGTCACGGTGCGCTTCAGCTCGGCGGGCTGCCGCCCGGCCTGGGAGAGTGCCCGGGTGAGCAGGGCCTTCAGCTGCTGGCGGAGCAGGGAGGACAGGCGGGTGAGCCCGTCCTGGTGGTCGATGGTATACTGGATGCGTGTGATGACATCTGCGCCGTAGGGGGCCAGAGCCGTCCAGTCGGCGCAGGTGGCCAGGGCGTGGCCGGTGGCCAGGTCGTACAGCCGCAGCGCCGTGGTGGTGGTGCCCAGGTCGATGGCGGCGGCGCAGCCTGTCTCGCCGGTGGGGACGGCGGGGGGATCCAGCGTCTCGGTGAGGATACGCCCGCCGGCGGCGGGAGGGAGGACGATCTCGTCGCCGTCCTCCGGCACCACACGGCAGGCCAGACGCGGCACGCCGTTGACGCTGACGCGGCATTTGCCGCAGCGGCCGTGGCCGCCGCAGGCGGCGGGCAGGGTACAGCCGGCGCGGCGCAGCAGAGCCAGCAGGGTATCGGTATCATTGCAGGGGAGGCGAAAAACATCTCCGCCGCGGGTCACGCGGATACTTGACACGGGCAACACCCCTTTTTATAATAATTCCACTACTACTTTTATCAGCCCGGGGCGGCTTTGTCAAGAGGATTTGCCATGAGAACAAAACTGATGACGCTGGCGGCGGAAAACGGGTTCTCCCACGCCGCGCCGGTGGACATGAACGCGCTGACGCCCCGGCGGGAGGTGCGGGAGATGTGCCGGGCGGACCGGTGCGGACAGTGGAACGCCAACTGGGCTTGTCCGCCCGGCTGCGGGACGCTGGAGGATGCCGCGGCGGCCATGGGATGCTTTGACGCCGGGGTGCTGGTGCAGACCACCGGCACGCTGGCGGACGACTTCGACTACGAGGAGATGGAGGCGATCCAGCGGCGGCACAAGCGGGCCTTTGCGGACTTTGCGCGGCAGGCGCGGCTGCTGCTGCCGGACTGCCTGCCCCTGTCAGCGGGAGCATGCACCGTGTGCCGACGGTGTACCTGTCCGGACCGACCCTGCCGGTTCCCGGACAAGCGGATGTCCTCCATGGAGGCCTACGGACTGTTGGTGGGGGACGTGTGCCTGCGGTCCGGACTGTCATATAACTACGGACCGCGAACCATGACGTATACATCGTGCCTACTCTATACCGAAGAGGTGAAGTGATATGATGACACCCAAGGAGAACTTTCTGGAGTTGCTGAAGCCCAATGGCCAGCCGGATCGCCAGCTGTGCCAGTACGAGGCGCTGCACATGTGCCTGAACGATCCCATCAACACCTATCTGCGGGGCAACCGGAAGCGGGGGACCGTCAGCAAAGACCGCTGGGGCACCACCATCAGCTTTCCCGCCGACGCGCCGGGGCCTATGCCCGTCACCACGGACGGCCTGGCGGTGTGCCCGGACATCACCCGCTGGCAGGAGACGGTGCACGCGCCGGACATCGCCGCCTGCACGGAGGGCTGGGAGACGTGCCGCGCCGCGGCACGGGCGGCCTGCGGGGAGGAGAAGCTGCTGGCGGGCTTTATGGGTACCGGTATCTTCGAGCAGTGCCACTTCCTGATGGGCTTTGAGGACACGCTGACGAACCTGTATGAGCACCCACAGGAGATGCACGCGCTCATTGACTACATCACCACGTATCGGCTGCTGTACGTGAAGCTGCTCATCGACAATTTACGACCGGACGTGATCTTCTCTCACGACGACTGGGGCACCAAGGACGCTTTGTTCATGAAGCCGGAGATGTGGCGGGAATTCTTCAAGGAGCCGTACCGGCGGTTTTACGGCTACATCCGGTCCCGGGGCGTGATCGCCATCCACCACGCGGACTCCTATTTGGTCCCGATCGTGGAGGACATGGCGGAGATCGGCATTCAGGTGTGGCAGGGCGTACTGCCGGAGAACGATATACCGGCCCTCCAGCAGAAGCTGCACGGGCGGCTGGTGCTGATGGGCGGTATGGGCGCCGCCATCGACCGGACGGATGCCGCGCCGGAGGAGATCTACGGCTATGCCATGGATACGCTGCGGCGGTGCTGCCCGGGTGGGCACTATATCCCCTCCATCACCTATGGCCTGCCGGGGGCGGTGTATCCCCATGTGGACGAGTACATCGACCGGGCCATAGCGGACTACAACCGGGCGCTGCACGTGCCGCGGTTCGATCTGCCGTCGGTGCCACGCCGGGTGCGGGCTGTCGCCGTGCGGCAGGCGGCGGGCGCCGCTGTCGAGAACGGCGACGTACTGGCCCGCCTGGCCGCAGCGCTGGAAAAGGGACAGCAGAAAAAGGTGCTGGCGCTGTGCCGGGAGGCGCTGGAGCAGGGTCGGACGCCGCAGGAGATCCTGTCCGGTGGGCTGATCCGCGGCATGAACGATCTGGGCGAGGCCTTCTCCGCCAACCGGGCCTTCGTGCCGGAGATGCTGATGGCCGCCCGGTGCATGACGGCGGCGCTGGGGGAGCTGAAGCCGCTGATGACCGGCGGAAATGCCAAGACGGTGGGCCGCGCCTGCATCGGCACCGTCCGGGGCGATATGCACGACATCGGCAAGAACCTGGTGAAGATCATGATGGAGGGCAGCGGACTGGAGGTCGTCGACCTCGGCGTGGATGTCACGGCGGAGCAGTTTGTGGATACGGCCATCGAGCAGCACTGTGACATCATTGCCTGTTCCTCGCTGCTGACGACGACCATGCCGGAAATGCGCGATGTGGTGGAGCTGGCGAAGGCCCGCGGCATCCGCGACCGGGTGAAGATCTTTGTCGGCGGTGCGCCCATCACGCCCGGCTACAGCGATGAGATCGGTGCGGACGTCTACTGCCCGGACGCGGCCACGGCCGCGCGCTCGGCCGTGGCGCTGCTGCGCGGCGCGTAAGCGCATAAAAGACATAATGCAGGAATGTGTCTCTGCCGGACGAACATACGCCGGTCGGAGACACTTTCATTTTCTGGGAGTAAATTCGGCGAAATGGATAGAGAAAAATCGAAAGACCGGGATTATTTCAGGTTCTTGAATAATTGCTTTTCGGTGCCGCCGGATTTATAATCAAGGCGTTCCAACAAGTGAACACAGACATTTTCAGGTATAGGCGGGGAAGTCACATGGGCCCCGCGTCTCTACCGGGCGGCCCTTGAATTGCCCGACTACCGGAATGCAGCACGCACAGCGCCAAACCGCTGTGTGAGCTTTTCCGTTTCGGTGGAGGGTCGCAGATTGCAGACGCTCCGCCGTTTTTTTGTCTGGATAGAAAGCGGAAACGCTTTTTATGGTTTTGTCAGCAGCTTATGATTTCAGGGAGGGATTTTGATGCGTACACGCAAGGCAAAGGATCGCTCACGCCTCATTCAGGCGGCCATGGGTCAGATCCCGTGCGATCTGACGATCGGCAACGTGCAGTTTTTCAATGTCATTACGGGAGAAATCTATCCGGCCAGTGTCGACATACTGGACGGATTTGTTGTTTTGGTGCGTGAGGAAGGACAGGAGGCAGTCCTGCCG
>OKUG01000477.1_pt1 | contig 14236 bp, 9 predicted proteins | sample 1606721 | NCBI WGS metagenome assembly OKUG01 (sample SAMEA3882539, study PRJEB24775) | human gut metagenome | biome: human-associated habitat; feature: intestine environment; material: feces | place: Netherlands | collected 2009/2010
TCGGCCACGTCCGCAACATCCACCACTTCCCCAACGGCGACTTCTCCGAGGCTGCTCACCGCGACTGCTGCGGCGAGACTGGCATCATCGAGATCCTGCGCGCCTACCATGACGGCGGCTACGAGGGCTATATCCGCCCCGACCACGGCCGTCAGCTGTGGGAGGAAGGCCCCGGCAACTGCCGCCCCGGTTACGGCAAGTATGACCGTGCTCTGGGTATCCAGTACATGCTGGGTGTCTGGGACCTGCTGGACCGTCTGGATGAAGAGAAAAAGAAAGGCTGAGTACTATTATGAAGCTGTCTGATATCAAGAACGGCAATCTGTCCGCCGAGTGGGCAGAAAAGGGCTACGAGCTGCCCAAGTTTGACGTGGAGGCTGTCAAGGCCAAGACCCACGCAGAGCCCACCTGGGTGCACTTCGGCGCAGGCAATATCTTCCGTGCCTTCCCCGCTGCCATCCTGAACGAGGCCCTGAACAGCGGCAAGTATGACCGCGGTGTCATTGTTGCTGAGAGCTTTGACTACGAGATCATCGACAAGGCTTACCAGCCCTACGACAACCTGAGCCTGCTGGTCTGCCTGAAGTCCACCGGCGACATCGAGAAGAAGGTCATCGCTTCCGTGACTGAGAGCCTGAAGGCGGATTACTCCTTCGGCGAGGATTGGGCTCGTCTGGTCGAGATCTTCCAGAACCCCAGCCTGCAGATGATCTCCTTCACCATCACCGAGAAGGGCTACGGCGTTGCGCCCGCTGATCTGGAGCGCGGCCTGACCCCCGTGCTGGCCATGGGCAAGGTCACCGCTCTGCTGTACGAGCGCTTCAAGGCCGGCAAGCTGCCCCTGACCGTGCAGAGCATGGATAACTGCTCTCACAACGGCGATAAGGTCAAGACCGCTGTCCACGCCTACGCTGCAAAGTGGGTGGAGCAGGGTCTGGTGCCCGCTGAGTTCCTGGCCTATGTGCAGGACGAGACCAAGATCACCTTCCCCTGGAGCATGATCGATAAGATCACCCCGCGCCCGGACGCAAAGGTGCAGGAGATGCTGGCAAAGGACGGCTTTGAGGATAACTACACCATCGTGACCGAGAAGCACACCTTCACCGCTCCCTTCGTCAACGCCGAGGAGACCCAGTACCTGTGCATTGAGGATCACTACACCAACGGCCGTCCTCCGCTGGAGCTGGGCGGTGTGCTGTACTGCGACCGCGAGACCGTGGACAAGATCGAGAAGATGAAGGTCTGCACCTGCCTGAACCCCCTGCACACTGCCATGTCCATCTATGGCTGCATGCTGGGCTACAACCTCATCTCTGCCGAGATGGCAGACGAGGATCTGCGCTCCTTCATCCAGAAGATCGGCTATATCGAGGCTATGCCCGTTGTGGTTGATCCCGGCGTTCTGAACCCCTACGAGTTCATCGGCGCTGTCATCAACCGCCGTCTGCCCAACCCCTTTATGCCCGATGCTCCCCAGCGTATCGCTACCGATACCTCTCAGAAGCTGGCTATCCGCTTCGGCGAGACCATCAAGGCTTACGAGGAGCGTGGTCTGGACAAGTCCAACCTTGTGCTGATCCCGCTGGTGCTGGCAGGCTATGCCCGCTACCTGAAGGGCATCGACGACAACGGCCAGCCCTTTGAGATCTCTCCCGATCCGCTGCTGGCTGAGCTGCAGGCCATCGTCAACCCCTTGGAGGTCAAGGAAGGCGAGCAGGACTTCAGCTGCCTGAAGGCTCTGTACAGCCGTGCCGACGTGTTCGGCGTGGATCTGTACGCCGTCGGTCTGGGCGAAAAGATCGAGGGCATGGTCAAGGAGCTGTACGCTGGTAACGGCGCAGTGCGCAAGACCCTGCACAAGTACACCCTCGCCCGCTAAAACTTTATAACGCTATTTCCGTGACCCACGCTGCGCTTTTGCTTTGCCGCAGCGTGGGTTTTTGTTTTGTGAAAATTGTTATGTAAAAATAGAATCCCGGAGCGTCCACAGACGCTCCGGGAGTTCGAAAGAAAAATAGATTTTCCGCTGCCCTTATTTCCGGCAGTCGTGCAGGCTGGCAGCGGGCAGGGCGCTGCTCAGCAGGCTCCATGCGGCATCCATGCTCTCGTTCAGCAGATAGGCCTGATTCCGCTGGACGTAGATGTACACCGCCTCTTTGGTGCGGTAGGCGCAGTACACGGTGTTCCAGGTGTAGCGGTTGGTGGGCTCGGTCTTGTTCTGCTCACCGGCCATCCAGACCGAAAGCCCGGCGGCGTCCAGTTCCAGCCGGTAGAAGGGGCGGGGCAGACCCAGCTTTTTGATCTGCTTGGAGAGGTTGGCAAAGAAGGTACCGAAGTATACGGCGGGCAGACCGATGGCTACAATGGCCAGTACGGCGGTCAGCAGCCCGGCACCCTCCCGCTTGCCGATCTGGCTCAGGCAGATGCCGGCACACACCAGCAGAATGGCGGTGAATACCGCCGGACGCTGCCAGCCCTTGTTGTGGCGCAGCAGGTCAAAAGATGCAAAATCGTGAAAGCTTTTTTCGTCCATCTGAACGGAAACGCAAATATTCTGGGTCATAAAGTTACCCTCCTTTTTGGGCATAGTACCACATTTACCGGCAAGAAGCAAGCAAAAGATGCATCGGCGGCGGTGCATCCGGCTTGCAAACCGCCCGCAAGGCGTGGTAAAATAAGATATTATCTGGGGTGTATCTGAAAAGTCGAAAATTTAGTCTATTTCTACAAGCACAGCTGGCTTTTGCGTGAATCAGCCTTGAAATCCACAAAGGATTCCTGCGGCTATTTGCCTTAAATCCCGCTTGTGCTTGCGAAATATTCGTCATTTTCTTTGTTTTCAGATACACCTTACGAAAAAGGGGGAAGCCTTGCATGGAAAAGTGCAACTGGAAGCACAGCGTTACGCTCAAGCAGCGCATGGTGCTGTGTCTGGCAGCATTTTTTGCGGCCTTTGCATTGCAGCTTGCCCTGAACGGCTATCAGGCGCGGGCGGTGCAGCAGGTGCAGGACGACCAGATGGGCAACTTTAACGCCATCAGCCGCTTTCAGGGCGGTGTGGAAAGCTCCATCAGCATTCTGGAAGCGTACCGCTGGGAGAACGGCGAGACTGAGGAAATGCTGGAAAAGCTTCAGGCAGCCTGCTCCACCAGCAACGCATGGCTGTGGCGCATCCGATCCAATATGGACGGCTTGCAGAATGTCAGCGATGAGCAGTGGGTGCTGTACGGTGCGGTGGAGACCACCTACGGCAGCTACAACACCCTGCTGGAAGAGCTGGAAGGCTACCTTTCCAGTGGGCAGGAAGCAAAGGCTTCCCAGCTGTACTACAACAAGGTCTCGGTCTGCGGCGGGTATCTGAGCCAGTACACCATGCAGCTGCTGAAAGCCTCGATCTTGGATGCCCAGACTACTTACACCGAGATCTCGGAGCTGGGCGAGCGGATCGCCCTGATGCAGATCGTGGTGGTGGCACTGTGCGTGGCGCTGGGCTGCGCCTCCGGTCTGATGGTCATGCAGCTGCTGACTCCGGTGTCTCAGATGATCGAGGCCTCCCGCGCCATCAGCCGCAGCCAGTTCGATACCCCGGACATCCCGCTGCCCAAGCAGCCGGAGATCGGCCAGCTGGCGGAGTCCTTCAACCGCATGAAGCACTCCATGGCGCAGCAGGTGAGCACCTTACAGGAGAAAAACGAGATCGAGCGGGAGCTGCATCGCCAAAAGACCGAGGCGCTGGAACTGCAGAACCGCATGGAGCGCAGTCGGTTACAGCAGCTGCGCAGCCAGATCGACCCGCATTTTTTGTTCAACACCCTGAACGTCATCCAGCAGATGGCGGGCACAGAGTCCGCCTACCGCACGCAGGCGCTCATCATGGCGCTTTCCCATCTGCTGCGTTACAGCCTGATGAGCAACGATGAGCAGGTGCCCCTCTCCCGGGAGGTGCGCGTTGTGGACGAGTACTACTCCATCTACCATGTGCGCTTTGGCGACCGGGTGCAGATGGAGTGGGCGTTCTCGGATTCGCTGGATCTGACCGAGACCATGGTGCCGTCCTTTATCTTGCAGCCTATCGTGGAAAACGCTTTCAAGCACGGCATCTGCCCCAAGGAAGAGGGCGGCGTGGTGCGCATCCGCATGGTGCCCCTGCGGGAAAAAGGCCTGTTGTGCATCCGGGTACTGGACAACGGCATGGGTATTGAGCCGGAGCAGTTACAGCAGCTGCGCATGGCATTGGAGCAGCCCGCACCCCGCTGGGAACATATCGGTATTTATAACGTGGCCGCCCGCCTGCGGCTGCTGGATGCCCGCTGCCGGGTGGTGGTGCGCTCCCGGCCGGGGCGGGGAACTGCGGTGATCCTGTATCTGCCGCTGGTGGAGAATGAGGAGGAATTTGAAGAATGATTCGTCTGTTGATCGCGGATGATGAGAGGATGGAGCGGGAGGCGCTGGCGGATATCGTCATGCGCCGGTTCGAGCATGAGGTGACGGTGGAGATGGCGGAAAACGGCCGCAAAGCCGCCGATACCGCCGTGCTCTGGGAAGCAGACCTGATTTTGATGGACATTGAGATGCCGGGCATGAACGGCCTGGATGCCGCCCGCGCGGTGCTGGAGCAGCGGCCGGAGTGCAAGGTGATCTTCATCACGGCGTACAGCCTGTTCCAGTACGCCCACGAGGCGGTGCATCTGGGTGCCTGCGACTATCTGCTGAAGCCGGTGGACCCGGACGAGACCGAGGCCGCCATCCGCCGCGCTATCCGGCAGATCGAGGCCGGCCGCCGCTTGGCCGAGCTGGCTGCGGAAGCCCCGGAGCCGGAAACCGCCCCGGAGCAGGAGGCCGAGCCCGCCGGGGAAGGGGAGAGCGACCGCAACGCACTGGTGATGGACCATGTGCGCAAGTATATGGAAGATAACTATATGGCCGACCTCTCGCTGGACAGCGTGAGCGAAATTTTGCACATCAGCCCGGCGTACCTTTCGGCGCAGTTCAAAAAATACCAGAAGATGAATTTTCTGGACTGTCTGACCGAGCTGCGCATCAACGCAGCTAAAGAACTGCTGGCCGACCCCTTCCGCTCCGCAGCGGAGGTGGCCTCCATGGTGGGCTACGAGGACGCCAGTTACTTTGCCCGCGCCTTTAAAAAGCGCACCGGCATGACCCCCACCCAGTACCGGAAGGAAGCGGCAAAGGCAGCCCGGGAGGCGCGGCTGTGACCCGCCGTCAGCTGCTGCGTCTGCTTGCGGCAGCCCCGGCACTGGCAGTTACAGGCTGTACGGCGCAGTCTGCTTCTTCGCAGCAGGAGAAGCCGCTCATTCTGCGCTATGCGGAGAACCAGCCGGAGGACTACCCTACCAGCAAGGCGGCAAAGGCCTTTGCCGAGCTTGTGGCGCAGCGCACGGGCGGCCGGGTGAAGGTGCTGGTTTACAGCGGGGCAGAGCTGGGCGCAGAGCAGAGCGTCATCCAGCAGATGCAGTTCGGCGGGGTGGATTTTTCCCGCGTGTCCCTGAGCCAGCTGGCAGAGTACGAGCCGGAGCTCAGCGTGTTGCAGCTGCCTTACCTGTACAGCGATGCCCAGCAGATGTGGCGGGTGCTGGACGGCGACATCGGCGATGAGTTTCTGGCCATGCTGGACGGGATGGACTTAGTGGGGCTTTCGTGGTTCGACGCCGGTGTGCGCAGCTTCTACACCCGGGAAAAGGTGACCGGGCTGGATGATTTGCAGGGGCTGACCATCCGGGTGCAGGAGTCGGACATGATGAGCGACATGATCACCGCACTGGGTGCAAAGCCGGCGCAGGTGGTGTACAGCAAGGTATATGCCGCCCTGCATAATGCCGAGATCGACGGGGCAGAGAACAACTGGCCCAGCTACGAGGTGATGGGACACTACGAGGTGGCGCCCTTTTTCCTGAAGGACGAGCACACCCGGGTGCCGGAGGTGCAGCTGGCCAGCCCGGCGGTGATGGAAAAGCTTGCCGCGCTGGACGAGAGCTTCCCGGAGGTGATCCGCGCCTGTGCCCGGGAGAGCGCACAGAAAGAGCGCGAGCTCTGGGCACGGCGGGAGGCGAACGCAGAGCAGAATATGCGCAAGCGGGGCATCTGCGTCACCGAGCTGGACGATGCCGGAAAAGCCCGCTTCCGCGCAGCGGTGCAGCCCATGTACGATGCGTTCTCCACCCAGCAGGAACTGATCGACCGGATACAGAAAAGCTGAAAAAGACACCCCGAGAAGTGCCCGGACGGACATTTTTCGGGGTGTTGCTTTTTTGCTATGAATGCAGGAATGTATCCAACTGGTCAGTAGTGTTGCACAAACATGACAGAAAGCAGTTGTGCAATATGGCAAAAACAATCTTGACATTCTTTCGAAAAACAGGACATTTTTCGAAAGCTCTTGTTTCATTTCGGAAAATTTGCTAAAGTGTGTACAGTCAATGAACGAAAGCTCCGGCACCTGTGCGCCCGGAGAATTTCACAATTATTTAAGGAGGACGATTCCTATGAAAATGATCTCTCGTCGTAGCTTTATGGCCGTTGCCGGTGCAGCTACCGCTGCTGTTGCTCTGACCGCCTGCGGTGGTTCCAAGAGCGGCTCCACTTCTACCGCTGCTTCCACCTCTACCGCAGCTTCTGCTTCTGCTGCTGCCGGTGATGCAGCAGCTGCTGCCAACGATCCCAAGGTGACTCTGGTCTACGCCGAGGTCAACCCGCTGGATACCATCGTTGGCCAGACCGGTTCTCACTTCAAGGAGAAGGTCGAGGAGCTGAGCGGCGGTTCTGTGGTCGTCGATGTGCAGGCTTCCGGTGTTCTGGGCTCTGAGAACGACGTTCTGGACGCTATTCTGGGCGGCTCTACCTCCATTGATATCAGCCGTATCTCTGCTTTCGCTCTGACCAGCTACGGCTGCAATAAGTCCAAGCTGCTGTCCATCCCCTTCACCTTCAACAACCGCGCTCACTTCTGGAACTTTGCCAACAGCGATCTGGCTCCTGAGTTCCTGAACGAGCCTCAGGAACTGGGCCTGCCCGTTCGCGGCCTGTTCTACGGCGAGGAGGGCTTCCGTCACTTCTTCACCGTCAAGCCCGTTGCAACCATCGATGATCTGAAGGGCATGAAGCTGCGTGTGTCCAACGACCCTGTTATGAACGGCATGGTCGAGGGTCTGGGCGCTAACCCCACCGTCGTTGCTTTCGGCGAGCTGTACAGCGCACTGCAGACCGGCGTTGTGGATGGCGCTGAGCAGCCCATCGCAAACTACAAGTCCAATGCCTTCCCCGAGGTTGCTAACAACCTGATCTTGGATGGCCACACTCTGGGCGCTGTGCAGGCTGTTATCACCGACAACGCATGGGGCAAGCTGACTGCTAACCAGCAGGCTGCTGTTATGGCTGCTGCTGCCGACACCCAGAAGTTCAACGCTGATCTGTCTGAGACCGCTGAGAACAAGGTTCTGGAAGAGCTGCGCTCCTCCGGCTGCAACGTTGTGGATGTGGACGACAAGACTCCCTGGCAGGAAGCTTGCGCCAAGGTCATCAAGGACAACACCTCTGATCAGGCTGAGCTGTACCAGAAGCTGCTGGACATGAAGGCATAAGCTGGCTTTCCATCCAATCTAGGTAGTACATTGCCCGGCGGAGGCCCACGGGAATACGCCCGCAGGCTTCGCCGGGTTTTTATATGGAGGAATTTCTATGCCGAAAATCTTTACCACTCTGGATAAGATCAGACCGGCGTACGACTTTACCTACAAGGTGGTTCTGTTCATCTGCAAGATCCTGCTGATCGCAGATATCCTCATTACCACGATGTCGGTCATTGGCCGTTACGTCCCCTTTATTCCGGACCCCTCCTGGTCTGAGGAGGTCGTTCTGACCTGCATGAGCTACATGGCTGTGCTGAGCGCTGCGCTGGCCATCCGCCGCGGCGCACACATCCGCATGACTGCCTTTGATATGTACCTGCCCAAGAAAGTGGTCAAGGCGCTGGACATCCTGTCTGACGTGGCCGTGATGATCCTTGGTGTGGTCATGATGGCAGTCGGCTGGAACTACGCCACCACGCTGGGCGGCCGTGGCTTCTATGTTTCCATGCCTTGGCTGAGCCGCTTCTGGATGTACTTCCCGGTGCCGCTGGCCGGTGTTGCCATGATCATCTTCGAGATCGAGTCGCTGTATAACCATATCAAGAGCTTTTTTGTAAAGGAGGAAATGTAATATGACAGTTCAGACACTGGCAATCATTGTCCTTCTTGTCAGCTTCTTTGTTATGATCTTCCTGCGCTTCCCCATTGCATACGCCGTTGGTCTGTCCAGCGTGCTGTGCATGCTGGTGCAGGGTCAGGCACTGACCGACGTCTGCCGCCTGATGGTCAAGGGCATTTCTTCCTTCAGCCTGATGGCTGTGCCGTTCTTCATCACCATGGGTGTGCTCATGGGCTCCGGCGGCATTTCTGAAAAGCTGATCGCACTGGCTGACGCCTGCGTGGGCTGGATGCGCGGCGGTATGGCCATGGTCAACATCGTGGCTTCCTACTTCTTCGGCGGCATTTCCGGTTCTGCTTCCGCCGATACCGCTTCCATCGGTTCTATCATGATCCCCATGATGGTGGATCAGGGCTACGGTGCAGACTTCTCCACCGCTGTTACCATCACCTCCTCCTGCGAGGGTCTGCTGGTTCCCCCCAGCCATAACATGGTCATCTACGCTACCACCGCCGGTGGTATCTCCGTGGGCAGCCTGTTCCTGGCCGGTTACCTGCCCGGCGCTCTGCTGGCTATCGTGCTGATGATCGGCTCCTACATCATCTCGGTCAAGCGCAACTACCCCAAGGGTGATCCCTTCAGCATCAAGGCTTTTGTCAAGCAGCTGGGCACTTCCATCTGGGCACTGGCCGCTGTCATCATCGTGGTGTTCGGCGTTGTCGGCGGTGTGTTTACCGCTACCGAGTCCGCTGCTATCGCCGTTATCTACTCTCTGCTCGTTTCCGTGTTCGTCTATAAGGGTCTGGACTGGAAGGGCGTGTGGCACGCTCTGGACGAGTGCGTCAACACCCTGTCCATCGTGCTGATCCTGATCGCTACCTCTGCAGTGTTCGGCAACTGCCTGACCATGCTGCATGTGCCTGATCTGGCAGCAACCGCCATCACCGACCTCACCGATAACCCCTACATCATTGCACTGCTCATCGACCTGATCCTGCTGGTGCTGGGCATGATCATGGATATGGCTCCCATCATCCTGATCGCTACCCCCATCCTGCTGCCCATCGCCACCTCCATCGGCATCGATCCCATCCAGTTCGGTATCATCGTGGTTCTGAACTGCGGCATCGGTCTGCTCACTCCTCCCGTTGGCTCCGTTCTGTTCATCGGCTCTGCCGTTGCAAAGCGTCCCATGGAGAAGGTAGTCAAGGCGACCCTGCCGTTCTACCTGTGCATGTTCATTGCACTGCTGCTGCTGACCTACATCCCCGACATCAGCCTTGCTATCCCCAAGCTGCTGGGCGGCTATGTAAGTCCCATTGCAAACCCGCTGGGCCCTGTGTTCATCCACTAAGCGCAGCATAAGGGAAACCCCTTGCATCTTTAAGACCGGAGCCTGTCAGCCCTTTGGGCTGCGGGCCCCGGTCTTTTTTGCTTTTGCACCAAAATGCGGACAGCTTGCACGGCGGGGAACACTATGATACAATAAAGTGTATAGAAGCTTGGAAGGGGAGAGAACACTATGGAGCAAAAACGCCTGTGTCCGTTCTGCATGGGGGAACTGCCGCCTGCGGCGACCGTCTGTCCCCATTGCGGGAAGATCTTAGAGGGATGCAACCCGGCGGGCTGCCTGCCGGTGGGCACGGTGCTGGCCGGGCGCTACACCGTGGGCGAGATGCGCAGTCTGGACGGCGAGGGTGTGCTGTACAGCGGCGTGGAGAATCTGGGCGCTTTCCGGGTGACCATCAAGGAGTACCTGCCCGTCACCCTTTCTGCGGAGCGCGGGGCGGACTGCATCCTGCGCCCCAAGCAGGGCAGCGAAGTGCTGTTCAAGACCACCCGCATGGACTTTGCAGACCTGTACCGCGCCGTCCAGCGCATTACCCCCGCCAGCGGTCTGGAGGCTGTGCTGGATGTGGTGGAAGCCAACAACACCGTGTATGCGGTGCTGGAAAACTTAGGCGGCACCCCGCTGGAGCAATGGCTGGAAAATCGTCCCGCTCCGGTGCAGGCAGAGGATGCCTGCGCCATGCTGCGCCCGGTGTTTGAGGGCGTGGCGGCCATGCACAAGGCAGGGCTGGTGCACCGCGGCATCTGCCCGGAGAATATCCGGGTGATGTCGGATGGCCGCTGCCGTCTGGCCGGGTACGCCACCGTGGGTCTGCGCACCGCAGGCAGCGGTCTGCACGAGCAGCTGTACGAGGGTTACTCCGCGCCGGAGCAGTACACCACCGCCGAGTTTGAGGGGCGCTACACCGACGAATACAGCCTTGCCGCCGTCTTTTACCGCATGGTGTGCGGGCAGGCACCCATGCCCGCTGCCCAGCGTGTGGTGTCGGACTCTAACCCTCGGGCACGCACCGTAGAGCCTGCCGTACCGGCCTATGTTTCCGATGTATTGCAGCTGGGGCTGCGGCTCAAGGTCATGGAGCGCATCCAGACCGTGCCGCAGCTGTATCAGGCGCTTTCTTCCAAGGAATATACCGCCGAGCTGACCCGCACCATGAAGCCGGAGACCCCGATGCATCCGGCGCGGACAGAGCAGAGCGGGCAGGGCAGGGAACACCTGCTCAGTTTGAAAGGGCTGCTGGCGGGCATTCTGATCCTGCTTTCCGTTTTGATCTTGCTCACCCTGTGGGGCATCGTGAGCAGCAAGGAGGAACAAACTCCCTCTTCGGAGCCGAGCTCGGAAGCTGCCAGCAGCGAGGAAATGAAGCCCCAGAACCTTGTGCCCAACTTTGTGGGCATCGATTACGAGCAGATCAAGAATAACCGTGAGTACACCAGTATGTATCTGTTCCGGGCGGTGCTGGAGTACAGCGATACCGTGCCTTCCGGGCAGATCATCCGGCAGGAGCCGGAGGCCGGCGAGGTGATGGAGAACGGCGAGGTGATCCAGATCGTGGTCAGTCAGGGCCCGGAGAAGGTGGAGATGCCCAAGATCGTCGGTGCATCGCAGGATAAGGCTATTGAGATCCTGAGCAGCCGGGGGCTTGTGGCCAGCTGCTTTATGGTGGTGAATGATGGCTCCTACGCTACGGGCTGTGTGGTCTCTGCCAGCGAGGAAGAGGGCGCCATGGTCACGGTGGGCACGGTGATCACTGTGTATATCGCCGCAGACCCCAGTGTGCAGATCACTGCCACCCCGGAGGAGCCTGCCGCTACCGAGCCTACCACCCCGGAAACGCCTCCGGAGGGCAGTACAGAGCCGGAATACGATACCAATTAAACAGCATACAACAAAAGCAGAAGCGGGAGCCTTGCAACGGGCTCCCGCTTCTGCTTGTTTAGGATAGGAAAGAGAATGGCAAATTAAAGGTTGGTGTAGCCCATCAGGCAGCGGTCTACTTCGGCGGCGCAATCGCGGCCCTCGCGCAGACCCCATACCACAAGGCTCTGGCCGCGGCGCATATCGCCACAGACGAACACCTTGTCCACGTTGGTCTTAAAGCTGTGGTCGGCCACGTTGCCCCGGGCGGTCAGCTCCACCCCAAAGGCATCGGCTGTGTAGTTTTCGCAGCCGGTAAAGCCTGCGGCGATAAACGCCAGTTGGCAGTCGTAGGTAAATTCCTTGCCGGTTGGCACCATGCTGGTGCGGCCGGTCTCAGGGTCGCGCTCCGGCTTCAGGCAGCTGATGACGGCACCGGTCAGGTTGCCGGCCTCATCCTTCAAAAACTCTTTGACGGTGGTCTGGTACACGCGCGGGTCCTTGCCGAACTTGGCAATGCACTCGGTCTGGCCGTAGTCCACCTTCAGCACCCGGGGCCACTCCGGCCACGGGTTTGCGGCGGTGCGCTCGACAGGGGGCTGCGGCATCATTTCCAGTGCCATCAGGTCGGTGCAGCCCTGCCGCAGAGCAGTGCCCTGACAGTCGTTGCCGGTGTCGCCGCCGCCGATGACCAGCACATTTTTGCCGGCTGCGTTGATGGCCTTGCCGTCTGCAAAACCCGAGTCCAGCAGGCTCTTGGTCACGCTGGTCAGGTAGTCCACGGCAAAGTGCACGCCCTTGGCGTCCCGGCCGGGCACGTTCAGGTCGCGGGGCTTTTTTGCGCCGCAGCACAGCACTACGGCATCAAAATCTGCCAGCAGCTGCTCGGCGGGCACGGCGCCGCCCACATCCATGCCGGTGCGGAACACAACACCTTCGGCCTGCATCAGCTTGACCCGGCGCTCGATGACCGCCTTATCCAGCTTCATGTTGGGGATGCCGTACATCAGCAGACCGCCCACACGGTCGGCGCGCTCAAACACCGTAACGGCGTGGCCGCGCTTGTTCAGGTACTCGGCCACCGAAAGCCCCGCAGGGCCGCTGCCCACCACGGCAACGCTCTTGCCGGTATGGGTCGGCGGCGGGGTGGCGGTCAGCCAGTTTTTGGCGTAGGCCGTCTCAATGATGGCGTGCTCGTTTTCGCGCACGGTGACGCTGCTGCCAGTCACATCCCCGCAGGTGCAGGCGGCCTCACACAGGGCGGGGCACACCCGGCTGGTAAACTCCGGGAAGCGGTTGGTGGCCATCAGGCGGTGGAGCGCAAGCTCCCACTTGCCGTGGTACACCAGATCGTTCCACTCCGGGATAAGGTTGTTCAGCGGACAGCCGGAGGCCATGCCGCCGATCATCATGCCCGCCTGACAGAAGGGCACGCCGCAGTCCATGCAGCGGGCGGCCTGCGTCTGCTGCTGCTCCCGCGAGAGCCAGATGTGGAACTCGTTAAAATTTTCAAGGCGCTCCAGCGGCGCAACGTCCGTGCTGGTCTTGCGCGCATAATCCATAAATCCTGTTGTCTTACCCATGCTGCTGCCCCTCCTTACTTATGCTTCTGCACTGCATAAAATGCTTCGATCTGTGCCTGCTCGCCGTCCAGACCACGCTCCTCTACCGAGGCGATGACCCGCAGCATGCGGTCGTAATCGTAAGGCAGCACCTTTTTGAATTTGGGCAGGAACGCGCTGAAATTGTCCAAGATCTCCTTGCCGCGCGGAGAGCCGGTGGCCTCCACATGGGCGCGGATCAGCTCCTTCAGGGTGGCAACATCGTACTTGTGCTCCACCGGCTCCAGGCTGACGGTCTCCTTGTTCACCCGCTGGTAGAAGTCCCAGTTTTCGTCCAGCACATAGGCAATGCCGCCGGTCATACCGGCTGCAAAGTTCTTGCCGGTCTGGCCCAGTACCACCACGGTGCCGCCGGTCATGTACTCGCAGCCGTGGTCGCCCACGCCCTCCACAACGGCGGTCGCGCCGCTGTTGCGCACGCAGAAGCGCTCGCCGGCCACGCCGGAGATGAACGCCTGGCCGCTGGTAGCGCCGTACAGCGCCACGTTGCCGGTGATGATGTTCTCCTCGGGCTTGAAGTCGATGCCCTGCGGCGGGCGCACGATGATCTTGCCGCCAGAAAGGCCCTTGCCCATGTAGTCGTTGCAGTCACCCACCAGCTCCAGCGTCAGACCATTGGGGATAAAGGCACCAAAACTCTGGCCGCCTGCACCGTTGCAGTGCACGGTGTACACATCGTCCGGCAGGTCGTTGCCGTATTTACGGGTGATCTCGCTGCCAAAGATGGCACCAAAGGCGCGATCCACGTTGGAAACATTCAGGCTGACGCTCTGGGGAGCCTTGCTGCCCAGCTTGAACTTCTTCATCAGCACCTTCATGTCCAGCGTGTTTTCCAGATGGAAGTCGTAGCTGTCCTCCTTGATAAAGTGGACGTTGCTGTTTGCAATGGCGGGGTTGTGCAGGATGCAGTCCAGATCCAGCTTTGCGGCGCGGCTGCCCGGGGCAGCGGGCTTGACCCGCAGCAGATCGGTGCGGCCCACCAGCTCGTCCACGGTGCGCACGCCCAGCTTTGCCATGTACTCCCGCAGCTCCTCTGCCACAAAGGTGAGGTAGTTGATGATGTACTCCGGCTTGCCCTTGAAGTTCTTGCGCAGCTCGGGGTTCTGGGTGCAGATGCCCATGGGGCAGGTGTCCAGATTGCACACGCGCATCATCACGCAGCCCTCGGCCATCAGCAGGGTAGTGCCGAAGCCGAACTCCT
>OKUG01000490.1_pt1 | contig 13905 bp, 6 predicted proteins | sample 1606721 | NCBI WGS metagenome assembly OKUG01 (sample SAMEA3882539, study PRJEB24775) | human gut metagenome | biome: human-associated habitat; feature: intestine environment; material: feces | place: Netherlands | collected 2009/2010
CACGGCGGCTGCGTCCGGGTAGAGGAGAGTTCAGATGAGGGCACTACTATTGCAGTGGAGCTGCCGGTACAGTGAAGCTGCATCTCACATAAAGCAATAAGCCGCGCAGTGGGAGCACCCTTCGGGCGCTCCCGCCTTATCTTAGCATTTTGAATGACTTTGTGTTTTCCCAAAGGCTCCCGTTTCGGCGGGGGCCCTTGTCTTTTCACCTTTCGTTTCCCGCTGCGTAGGATAGACTGTACGGAGTCGCCCGGCTCCGCATACTACGGATACGGAAAAGGGAGTGTCTATGCAATCATCTGTCCTTCAGGGGATATTGCTCCCCTTCTGGGGCACGTCGCTGGGTGCGGCGTGCGTATTCTGCCTGCAAAGAGCGCCCTCCGCCGTTCTGCGCCGCGTGCTGGAGGGATTCGCCGCCGGGGTGATGACCGCCGCCTCGGTGTGGAGCCTGCTGCTGCCCGCTATCGACTGGGCGGACATGGGCCGCTGGTCCTTCCTTCCGGCGGCGGGCGGTTTCTGGCTGGGGGTGCTGTTCCTGCGGCTGCTGGAGCGACTGCTGCCGGAGGCTGTTACCGACCGTTCCACCACCATGACCCTTCTGGCGGTGACGCTGCACAACATCCCGGAGGGGATGGCGGTGGGCGCGGCCTATGCCGGATGTGTGGCGGCAGGAGCCGCCGCGCCCGCTGCGGCGTTTACGCTGGCGCTGGCCATCGCCATCCAGAATGTGCCGGAGGGCGCCATTGTGGCCCTGCCCCTGCGTACCGCCGGCGCAGGAAAGGGAAGAGCCTTTTTGGGCGGTGTGCTCTCCGGCGTGGTGGAGCCTCTGGCCGCCGGCGTGACGGTGCTGGCGGCGGCGCTCATCGTTCCGGCACTGCCCTGGCTGCTTGGCTTTGCCGCCGGGGCTATGCTCTATGTGGTGGCCGCCGAGCTGCTGCCTACGCGCGGCGATTCCGGCCCGGGGGCGCTGGCCTTTGCCGCGGGCTTTACCGTAATGATGATCCTGGACGTGGCATTGGGGTAGGGAGGAGGGTTGACAACGGCCAATTCCTGTAATATAATGTCGCTGACAAGTAAATAAACAGTCTGTTGATCCAATGTCGCCGGCGGCCGTACAGCCCACCACGGGCCAGGCGTCGGCATAGAAGGAAAGGGGTAGCCAAACCCCGCACGACCGGTACTGTGAGCGCAAGGATGCACCGAAGCGGCGAGAGCCGCCGGGACGAAAGTCCGCCATTGTGGGCGTAAGCCCATGAGAAGGTAGGCTGCAAACGAGGAGGGATGTCTGTCCCCCGCGGCGCGAGCCAGGAGAATTGCATTGTGTAGGACAAAGTTGCAGCGGGCGCGCTCTCCGTGTGCGGGAATCTTGTACCACCATGTAGATGTACCACGCTGACCTCCTGAACGGGAGGTCGGTGTTTTTTGCGCCGCCTTTTTCGCGGCCGGCCCTTTTGGGCGGGCGGCGGGGGCGGCGACGTCTTTCCGTGGTGCAGGGGTCGTATCTATTGCGTTCGCTGTCCGGCTTTGCGCCGGGCAGCGTTTCATTTTCGCGGGACAGAGTGCACTCTGTCCCGTTTTTCATGCCCTGCATGAAAAATATTTCCCTTGCCAGGCTGACACGCTGCCATACACAGCGAAGCGGTGCGGAAAACTCGACTGTCAAGCTGAGGCGCCGTGCGCTTTCCATCTGAGCGTGAAACTGTGCAGACGAGTCCCCTTTGTCAAGCTGAGGCGGCCATTGGCCGCGTGCTTTTCCATAAGTGGGGCGGGGATGTTGCCGCATCCCCGCCCACCCCCTCACGTCGACAAAAAATTTACATAAAGGAGAAAGAGATATGAGGAAGAGAGTCATAAGCTGGCTGCTGACCGTCGTGATGGTCGTCAGCCTGCTGCCCACCTCCGTGTTGGCCGACACGCTGGCCGCGGATCAGGAGCAGCAGACCCAGCAGGAACAGACCGCCCCGGCGGATACGGACAGCAATGTCCCCACCGAGGATGAGGAGACGCAGGAGCAGCAGGAGCCTGCTGAGGAAGTGCCTGTGTCCCGGTCTGCCCGCAGCGGCGGTGCGGCGCCGATGCTGGCGGCGGCAGGCGCGGTGCAGGATATCGGCACAGCGGAGGATTTTGCCGCGATGCAGCCCAGCGGCAATTATCAATTGACGGCGGATATCACCGTCACGGCGCCCTATGCCAACGATTTTACCGACTTTTCCGGCACCTTTGACGGCAACGGCCACACCGTGACGCTGGATATCACCGCTTCCACGGCTAATGTCGGCCTGTTCAGCAAACTGGCGGGCGGCGCCGTGGTGAAGAATGTGAAAGTGGATGGTACAGTGTCGGGCACGGAAGGCGTTGCCGGCATTGCAGCCCAAGCCAATGGCGCAACCATTAGTGGCTGTATCAACTGTGCAATAATCTCCGCAACCGGACGATATGTAGGCGGTATCGTTGGAAAACTGCGGGGAGGTACAGTAGAGAATTGCTATAACACAGGTGCCATTTCCAGCAGCAGAGACCGCAAAGGTGTTAATTTGGGGGGTATTGCTGGCTATATTGATAGTAATGGATCTGTCAAGAATTGCTATAATAGCGGGACGACTTCTGTAACTGCGGATACATCGAATTACGCCGCTATCGCCGGTTGGTGCGACAACTCCACCGTGACGAATTGCTACTATCTGGATACCACGGCATCTGCCGGTGCCAACGGCAATAGCCAGACGGCAACGTCAAAAACCGCTGATGAAATGAAATCCCCCGCGTTTGCGGCTTTGTTAGGGGAGGCATTCATGGTCAAGAGCGGGGACTATCCCGCCCTCAGCTGGGAGACCCCCACCGCGGCGGTACGCTTTACCATTCAGCCCGAGAATGCTGTGCTTACGATCAACGGCGGCACTTATACCGGCTCCACCACCGTGGCGCTGCCCGCCGCCGATGCACCGTATTACTATACCGTGTCCTGTGACGGTTACACCACAAAAACCGGCACCGTGACCGTGAGGAACAAGGACAACCCCGTGGCTGATCCTGCCAATGTTACTGTTACGCTGGCGGAGGATGCTGCACAGTGGGTCACCGTGACCTTTACCGTGACTCCCGCCGGTGCCGCGCTCACCGTGACGCCCACCGAGAACAGCACCCAAACCGTGGCGCTGAAAAAGGTGCAGAGCATTGCGGTGAAAAACGGCAGCACGCACAAAACGGAGTTTGAACAAGGCGATGCACTCGACACCGCCGGTTTGACCGTGACCGTCACCTATACCGACAACAGCACCAAGGACATCATAGACGGTTTCACCGTCACCGGCTTTAATTCCGTTAATGTGGCGGAAAACCAAACGCTGACTGTGCACTATAAGGGCGCAGAGACTACATACAGCGTAAAAATCAATAAAAAACTGTTCCCCAGCAAGGCCTTTAATGCCTTGGAAGGTTACGCCACCGTGGAATATAGTCATACGGGTGATAAGTACACCACTGGCGACGGCAAGGAATTTGTGGACGATGCAGATGAAGGAGCATTGAAATCAAACAGCGCAGGGATGGACAATACCACCGTGACGGTTACCATCACATTCTTGGAGAATGCGCCTAAAATGCTGCTTTCCTTTGATTATAAGGTCAGCAGTGAGGGTTCTGCCTATAATGATTGGGACGGTATAAAGATTAACGGTGGGAAAACGATCTGCGGGATACAAAGTACGTACACGACCTATGAGCAGGCTGTCAACGCCGGAGAACAGTTTACCATTGCCTATAAGAAGGACTATTCCGGTGCTGGTGGCAGTGATTGCATTTGGCTCAAAAACTTCACCGTTTCCCCGCTGTACACGCTGACCATAGCGCCGGACCAGACGGACGCGACGGTCACTCTGAAAGATAAGGAAGGCAAAGCCGTCTCCGGCAGCAATGGCGTATTCGCCGTAAAAGCCGCGGCGGACTACACCTACACCGTCACCAAAAAGGGCTATGAGCCCGCCACCGGCAAGGTGACCATGAGCGCCGAAAATCAAACGGTCAATGTTACCCTTGTCAAACTGCCGGTCATTACCCTGAAGTTTACCCCCGATGATGCGGCGGTAACACTGAAACAGGGAAACACCACCGTTTACAAGGAGTCTGCGGCCAGTTCCACCGGCAAGAATGTCTATATCGCTGCCAAGAATACCGACTACACCTACACCGTCAGCAAGTTTGGCTATGAGACGGCCACCGGCACGATCAATGTTGCGACCACCGATGTGAACAAGACCGTCAAGCTGACCGAGTTGGCAAAGCAGACGGTGACCTTCAACATCACCAAGCCGGAGGGCGTGACCGCCGAACCGACCATCACCGTCAATTCCGGCAGTATCACCGCCTACACGGGCGACGGCACGAACTGCACTCTCCCCGCCGGGGAATATACCTACACGGCCAAGTTGGATGCCTGCGATACCTTGCTTGGGAGTTTTGTGGTCAAGGCTGCCAAGACCATAGGCCTGGAGTTCGTCAAGTCGCTGACCTTTGACGATTTCTTTGCCGGCCTGGACGGTATCACCGCCGAGAACGGCACACGATACGGCTTTGAACCGGTGCGGGCTGCCGACGGAAATTATCTGGAGAGCAAAAAAAGCTATGGCACAACGACTATGAAGCTGGCGGCGGGAAAGCCGTGCGTTGTGTCCTTCCAGTATTTTTCCAAAGGGTATGAAAGCTCTTATTCTTCTTACGAATTCACTGTAAAGAACGGGAGCAAGACACTCTTGACGGCCTACGATGAATCGGAGTGGAAAACATTCAGCACGGTGCTGCAAAAGGGCGATGAACTGACGCTGTCCTTCAGCGGTTCCAGCTATTATAATGTCAAGCTGAAAAACTTTACCGTTTCCCCAGTCTACACCATCTCCCTCAATGTCACCGGCGCGGAGGATTGCACGGTCGTCTTGCAGGATGCCAGCGGTGCAGCCATCACCGGCACCGACGGTAAGTATGCGGTCCCCGCCGGAGTGTACACCTACACGGTCAGCAAGTACGGCTATGAGACTAAGACAGGAACCATCAAGGTTGAAGGCGGGGACGTGTCCAAGGATGTGGCCCTCACTGCCCTGACGGCGTACCAGGTGAAGTTTGCAGCTGATCCGGCGGATGCGTCTGTTACGCTTACCCACCCCGTGGGCGGCACGATCGCAGCAGACGAGAACGGCGCATACATCGTCTACGCCGGCGAGACGTATGCCTATACCGTCGCCAAGGCGGACTATATCACGGTCAGCGGCAGCTTTACCGCTGCCAAAAACGACACCATCACGGTAACACTGACTTATGCCGGTGCGGGCTGGGACGGCACGACCAAGACCGCGCCCAAAACAGAAAACGGTGTCTATCAGATCGGCACCGCCGCGGAACTGGCATGGTTTGCCGATGCGGTCAACGGCGGGCAGACCGCCATCAGCGCCAAACTCACCACCAATATCAACCTCAACGACAAGACCTGGACGGCCATCGGCACCAGCAGCAATAAGTTCGCCGGCACCCTGGACGGCGATAATTACACCGTTAGTGGACTCGTTACAACCGGCCTTGTGGGAGAACTTGCAGAGGGCGGCGTAGTTGAAAATCTGCGTGTGAATTGCGCGATTGTCAGTACCTCGTCGCTTTTGGGAGGTGTTGCCAATTCCAGTGCAGGAACGATACGGAACTGCATGGTCAGTGGTAGTATCACGTTCTCCAGCGGGGGATATAATGGTGCATCGGCAATCGGCGGCATTACTGGACGGACTACCGGTAACGGTGTGATTAGTGGTTGCGTTAGTAGGGCTGTCGTCAAGGATGCTTACGATAATAGTACATATGGTACATCCGCACCTTTGGGAGGCATTGCCGGATATGCATACGGTGTTGTCGAGAACTGCTATTTTACCGGTACTCTCGCGGTAAAAAAGACGCAGCCGAATAAGATTATCAATCAAAAACGCGGCGGCCTTGTAGGCGAACTGAACGCTAATGCAGAGCTCAAGGGTTCCTATGTGGCAGGAGAGTTCGCAATAGCAGATGAGAGTAAGTTCGGTGCGGTGGTAGGCAAGGTGAACTCCGGCGCCACCATCACCAACTGCGCTTATCTGGACACCATCGCACCACAGGCCGCGGCGGATGGCACCACCAGCGGCATGACCGCCCATACCGCGGACTATATGCGCTCCGCGGAGTTCGCCGTGGACATGGGCATGAATCAGGATGACGGTACCCTCAACGGCGGGTTCCCCGTTCTGCCCTGGCAGGGCGGCACTGTCCTCTCCGCCGACGACCTCAAGGCCGCTGCCGCCGCCGCCAACGCCTTGCAGCTTCGCGGCATGAGCGCCGCCGACGCCGCCAAGAAAGCCAAGGCCGACTGGTACGCCGAGAGTGTGCTGGAAATCTATGACCTCAACAACTATAACGATAAGGCCGACCTCTGCAAGGAATACGGCATCGAAGAGCCCGGCGAAGCGGTCACGGACCTGCACGACTACTTCCTGACCGCCCTGCAAAAGCACTTCTATAAGGAACTGGGGCTCGATGCCGAGAATGCAGACCTTCTGAAGGCCGATGCCACCGGCGTCTACCAGATCAAGGGCATCGAGGCCGTCACAGTCATGCTGGACGATATGGAGAGCGACGAAAAGGTGCCTCGCGACTGCACCACCAGCCTGATACTGCCGTCCACCGTACAGGTAACGGTGAACGGCGCGGAAAAGACTGTTGCCATTGACTGGAAAAGCGACAACGGCCTGGTGACCGTGAAGGACGATGGGACTGCCGCCATCACCGCGCCTGCCGGCGGCAAGGCTATTGTCACCCTCAAGGCCATGCTGACCTCCGGCAGCGAGAGCAAGGTCAAGACCTTTACCCTCTGCCTGTGGTCCAAAGCGGCGGAGCAACAGCAGACACTGGACGACATCGCCGCCGTGATCACCGCACGCAATGCGGCGGTGCGCCCCCTGCAGGGACTGGGCCTCTACAACGACACCAACGACGCCAACGGCAAGGGTGTTGAAAAAGCCTTCCGCCGCCTGCTGGAGGAGATGGGCTACAAGGATGTGGCAGACAAGGCTGTCATTACCTATACGGACGGCAGCGCTAAAGCCAGCGGTTTTGACGGTGCGGCACATGAGTACATCACCGCGAACGGCGATGTCAAGTTCTTTGACGGCGCTGTCCAGCTGAAGGAGGCGTATTACGCCGGCCTGGAGTTCAAAGTCGCCTACGGCGGTGCGGAGAAGACTATCACCACCCGCGCGATCGTGGGCCGCAGCTTTGACGATGTGCAGGCACAGCTGACGGAAGCTGCCAAAACGCTGACCTGGGAGATGATCCGCGGCGAGAACACCAACGAAGCGGAGACGGACACCACCGGCGCCTGGGATCGCCACGCCGTGGTTGGCGGCATTACCTCCAATTTGACGCTGCCTTACAGCATCTCCGGCCGCTACGATATGCAGGTCCAGTGGGCTGTTGTGGATGTCGCGGAAGACTCCAACTGCCTGTATATCAGCAGCGATAAAGACAGCGCCTCCGGCGTGGGCAACATTGTCCGCCCCGTGCGGCCTGCCGAGGGTGAGCTGCCCGAGGATGCCGGCAAGGAAACTTTGATCGCCCGCGTGACCTATACCGACTTTGACGACGATCCGTATATAAAGGAGCATATCACGGGGCAGAACGGTGTGGAGGTCTATGCCGACGTGTTCTTTGACATCACGGTAGCGCCCTTTGACATCGACGCCACCAACGAGATGCAGATGGCCCTGAAGGACAAGTATCAGTCTCTGCTGGTGGACTTCGTGGACAAAACGACGAAGCCCGATCTCGGCAAAGTCGATGCCGATCTGCAGATGCCCCGGCCCTATCTGCTGCAGCAGGAGGGCATCATGACCGACAGTTATAACCAGAAGGTCACGATGGTGAGCCTCACCCCGGACGTGCTGGGCTTCAACGGCTATCACGCCATGGTCTACCGCCCACTGCCCGGTGAGGAGCCGGTGGAGGCGAAGTATGTGGTGACCATCACCACCCGCAGCTCCGGCCAGCTGCTGGCCCGTCAGGAGTTCAGCTTCACCATCGCGCCCTTTGAAGAGCAGGAACTGACGGATGCTGCCGCCTTTATGACCAAGGCGCTGACCGGGGATGTCTACTGGAACGGTATCAAGAACGAGAATACGGATAAGACCAAGGTCACCTCCGACCTGTACCCCTTCGCGGAGATCTGCAAAAACAAGGACGGCACGCTGGAATACGTCCGCGGCACGGTGAATATGACCTTCGACGGCATCGAGGCCGACGATATCCCCGGCTGGCTCGATACGGAGAAGTACCGCTGCTTCCGATCCTCCCGACCCTCCGTCATCGAGAATGAGCTCCTGCGTGTACACCAGCCGGAGTACAATACGACAGTTACGCTGGACAGCGTCCTGACCTACACCAAGTACGCCCAGTACTGGGAGAAATTCGGCCTGAACGGCACTGAGGAGACAAAGGAGAAGTACAAGCTCTTCGAGCAGTTCTACAAGCAGCCGGTCAGCGTTGATCTGACGGTCACGGGCCTGACGGAAAAAGATGATCCCAACGAGAACGCGATGATCACCGTCACCGTCCAGGTGGACAGCTATAACGAAAACAAGCACAGCTTTACCGGGACCAACTACACCTTTACCGGGAAGGCCAGCAATGACTGGACGGCCTGGGATGCCGTCAAGGCCTGCCTGGACAATGCCAAGTACGAATATACCGGCAGCGGTGCGTATCTCAAGAGCATTACGGACACAAAGAGCCAAACACTGGGCGAGAAGGATGACGGCAAGTCCTCCGGCTGGATGTTCGGCGTCACGCCGGCCCAGGGTGAGGAGACGCTGCCCAACACCACGCTGGATGCGACCTTTATCCATGACGGCGACACTGTCCGCCTGTTCTTCACGAACAAGTATATTCCCGTGGACCCCGATGAGCCTGTGGATCCCGGCACGGAGGTCCCCAACTTTGACAAGGTGTACGCCGACACCAAGAAGTACATCCAGAACAACGTGCCTGCACCCGTTGTGGCCAGTGACCGCGGCGAGTGGGCGGTGCTGGGCCTGGCCCGCGCCGGCGTTGCGTTGTCCGATGCATACATCCAGGCCTACTACGACAAGGTCGTGGCCTATGTAAAGGCGAACATCGGCTCTGACGGCGTTCTTGTCGATCCCGAGAGCCATAACCCCACCGTCACCGACAACGAGCGTATCATTCTGGCCCTTACCGCCATCGGCAAGGACCCCGCCAACGTGGGCGGCAAAAACCTGCTGGCGGCGCTGCAGGACCGGAATATCATGCAGGTCACCAATACCAGTGACACGGATATCAACGGCCTGGTATTCGGCCTGCTGGCCCTCAACAGCGGCAACTATACCCAGGACAGCTACTGGCTGGTGCAGGCCATCCTGACCCAGCAGAATGAGGACGGCAGCTGGAGCGCCAGCGCCGACACAAAACCCACCGGCGACGTGGACATGACCGCCATGGCGCTGCAGGCGCTGGCACCCTACTGCAACGAGGGCGGCGATACCACGGTGAACGCCGCCGTCGATAAAGCGCTGCAATGGCTGTCCGCTAAGTACAAGAACACGGGCTATACCAGCGCGGAGAGCTGCGCTCAGGTGGTGGTGGCCCTGTCCGCTCTGCAGCTGAACGCCAACAGCGACAGCAGCTTTGTCAAGACCGTAGATGGTGCGCCCACCAGCGTGCTGGGCGATCTGCTGCGGTATTACCTCGGCGAGGGTCAGGGCTTTAAGCATGCGGCCTCACTCAAGACGGCTGACCAGAAGGCCACCGAGCAGGCCCTCTATGCCATGGCAGCCTACGAGCGCTATTGCCGGAGGACCAATGCGCTCTACGACATGACCGACGCCGCCTGCGCCCATCGCTTCGGCGATTGGCAGGTAGTCTCCCCGGCCACCTGCACGGCGGACGGCTCCCGCCAGCGCGTCTGCACGCGCTGCGGCGCGGTGGAGGTTCAGACGCTTCCTGCCACGGGCCACAAGTTCGGTGAGTGGACGACCACCAAGGAACCCACCTGCACCGAGACCGGCACGGAGAAGCGCACCTGCTCCGTCTGCTCCAAGGAGGAGACCCGCGTCATCGCTGCGTTGGGCCACACCCCCGGCACAGAGGTGTTCGTGGACAAAAATGACCATTGGAATATCTGCGAAGTTTGCGATAAGGCGGTGAACAAGACCGAGCACACCTATGTGAACGGCATCCAGTGCGTCTGCGGTGTGGTGAAGTCCGAGGATGGTACACTGAAGCGCATTGAGGTATCTGACACTATTACAGTGCCCGATACCCTGCGGGATAACGAGAAGCTGAACAGCGAGGGAGAGATCAAGGCCGAACTGCAGCTGCAGATCACATTGAAAAACAGCAAGAGCAATAAGGACAACACCGTTTTCATGGATGTGTCGCTGCTCGTGTTCGAGAACAACGAGTGGCGTCCTGCCGCCAAGGAGGACCTGACAGCCGGCAAGATCACAGTTTTGCTGCCCTACCCGGAGGCCGTGGCCGCCAAGTACGGCCAGTATAACTTCACCGTGGCGCACATGGTCGCCATGGCGGACTGCGGCCTGGATGTGGGCACCGTGGAATTCCCCGCTGTTACCAAAACCGCCAGCGGTCTGCTGGTGACGCTGACCGGCCTGTCTCCTGTGGCCATCAGCTGGACGGAGTCCACCAACCACTATTACTACAACCCCACCGCGACGCCGGACAAGACCGACTCCTCCAACACGGCGGACGACAGTCAGATGGTGCTGTGGCTGGGCAGCGCGGTCCTGGCGGCGGCAGCCGTTGTGGTGCTGACCCGGAAGAAGCGCGTTTCCAAGTAACAACAGAACAGCCGACGCAGGGGCGCGAAAGCGCCTCTGCGTATGGCGCTTTTATGAGGAATGAGAGATATGAAGAAAAACCACCGATTTTGGCTGTTGGCGCTGGCGCTGTCCCTGCTGCTGACCTGCGCCGCCTGCGGAAAAAAGACCGTATCGTACGCCCCCGGCAACATTCCCACGGCAACGCAGGAGCAGACCACGGACACCAGGAAGAACGACACAGCTGAAACGGGCACCACCAAGGCTGACGGCAAGCAGGACGCGGCAAAGACTGAGGATAAGACCGCGGACGATAAGAAGCCTGACAAGCAGAAGTCGGCTGATGATGCCAAAAAGGCCGAGGAGGACGCCAAAAAGCAGGAGGAAGCCAAGCGCCTGGAGGAGCAGAAGCGGCTGGAAGAAGAGAAGAAACAGCAGGAACAGGAGCAGCCTTCTGCGCCGGACCCTGCGCCTGCACCTGACCCTGCACCGGCGGCATCCGTATCGCTGTACATCTCCTGCGCCACGGTGCTTGATAATATGGACAAGTGCTCCGACAGCGTGAAGGGCCTTATCCCCGCCGACGGCGTGATCCTGTCCGCCACGGTGACCATCACCGAGGGTGAGTCTGTCATGTCCGTACTGAAGCGGGCCTGCGGTGACGCGGGTATCCCGGTGAGCTCCAGCGGCAGCTATGTCAGGGGCATCAACGGCCTGTTCGAAAAGAACGTAGGCAGGAGCTCCGGCTGGATGTACTGCGTGGGGGGAACCTTCCCCAGCTATGGCGCGGACAGCTATACGCTCTCCGGCGGCGAGAGTATTCAGTGGCTCTACACCTGTAATATGGGTGCAGACGTGGGCAATACCTACATGGGCTGACAAAAGGGCGGCTTTTGCCGCCCTTTTTCCGCACGCAGGATTGACGTATCCCCTGGCGGCAGGGTATAATCAAAAGGTTAAGACATCATGTATGCAGGAGGTGATCCCATGGACGATACGCTGCGCACTTGCCATCCGGCGGTGAGCTTTGCCTATTTCGCCCTGGTCATCGCCTGCGCGATGCTGCTGATGCACCCGGTGTGCCTGGTTCTGTCGACGCTGGGCGGCGGGTGGTATGTTGCCCGTCTGCTGGGCGGCAAGGGCCTGCGCCGCCACCTGCTGTGGCTGCTGCCTATGGCCCTCCTGGCGGCGGCCCTGAACCCGGCCTTTGTCCACCAGGGCGTCACCATTCTGGCCTACCTGCCCTCCGGCAATCCTTTGACGCTGGAGAGCCTGCTCTACGGTCTGGCCGCCGGCGCCATGCTCAGCGCCGTGGCGCTGTGGTTCGTCTGCGTCACCGATGTCATCACCTCGGACAAGGTGGTGTACCTCTTTGGCCGCGTCATCCCGGCGCTGTCCCTGCTGCTGAGCATGATCCTCCGCTTTGTGCCCCACTTTGTCCGGCGGCTCCGCGCCGTGGCGCAGGCCCAGCGGCATCTGGGCCGTGATACCCAGACCGGCGCCCCGGCCCAGCGCGTCAGAAGCGCCCTTCGTGTGTTCTCCATCGTTGTCACCTGGAGCCTGGAAAGCGGGCTCATTACCGCCGACAGTATGCGCTGCCGGGGCTATGGCCTGCCGGGGAGGACCTCCTTCTCCCTCTACCGCTTTGACCGGCGTGACGGTGCCGTCGCCCTCTGGCTGGCCTTCTGCGGCCTGTATCTGCTGGGCGGCGGTCTGGCCGGCGGCTTGCGCTTTCAGTATTACCCCATGCTGCTCAGCGGCCCCGTCACACCGCTGACGGTCAGCTTTTTCGCCGTTTACGGCCTGCTCTGCTTTACGCCGGTGCTGCTGGATGCCCTGTCCCGGCGCCGCTATCTCGTCCGGAAAGGAGGGACTCCCCGTGCCTGAACTGCTGCGTTTGGAGCATTTTGGTTTTACCTATCCCCAGCAGCCCCGCCCCGCGCTGGCGGATGTGTCCCTCACGGTCCGTCAGGGCGAGTTCTGGGTTCTCTGCGGCGCCTCCGGCTGCGGCAAGACCACGCTTCTCCGCCAGCTGAAGCCCGCCCTGCGCCCCCACGGTGCGGCCGAGGGCCGTATCCCCGGAGGAGCAGACCGTCACCGACAAGGTTTGGCATGAGCTGGCCTTCGGACTGGAGAGCCTGGGCTGCGACACGCCCTCCATCCGTCGCCGCGTGGCGGAGATGGCCTCCTTCTTCGGCATCCAGGACTGGTTCCATAGGAAAGTGGACGAGCTCTCCGGCGGCCAGAAGCAGCTGCTGGCCCTGGCCTCGGTCATGGTGCTCCAGCCCCGTCTGCTGATACTGGACGAGCCCACCAGTCAGCTGGACCCCATTGCTGCTGCCGACTTTTTGCAGACTGTGGGCCGCCTGAACCGCGAGCTGGGCATCACCGTTCTGATGACGGAGCACCGTCTCGAGGAGGCCTTGCCCCTGGCCACCCACGCCGCCGTGCTGGACGGCGGCCATCTCCTCTGTGCCGGCGCGCCGGAGACGGTGTGCCGTTCCCTGCGGGGCCGCGGCCACGATATGTTCCTGGCCATGCCCGCCGCCGTCCGTATCTGGGCCGGGGTGGACAGCGACGCGCCCTGCCCCATCACCGTCCGCGAGGGCCGCGATTTCCTGTCCGGCTGGTGCGATGAACACCCCCTGTGCCCGCTGCCGCCGGAGCCGGTGTATCCCGCCGGGGATACCGCCCTTGCCGGCGCGGGTCTCTGGTTCCGCTATGAGCCGGACCAGCCGGACGTGGTCCGCGGTCTGGACCTTCAGGCCCGCCGGGGTGAGCTGCTGGCCCTGCTGGGCGGTAACGGCGCGGGCAAGTCCACCACCCTGGGCCTGCTGTCCGGCGCGCTGACGCCCCAGCGGGGCACCGTGACCCATACGGGCCGCATCGGCGTTCTGCCCCAGGACCCGCAGGCCCTGTTCGTGAAAAACACGGTCCGTCAGGACCTGTACGAGTCCTTTGACGGCACGGACCTCCCCAAAGACCAACGTGACCGCCGGGTAGAACAGGTGACGGCCCTTTGCCGCCTGACCGAGCTGCTGGACCGTCATCC
>OKUG01000497.1_pt1 | contig 13727 bp, 7 predicted proteins | sample 1606721 | NCBI WGS metagenome assembly OKUG01 (sample SAMEA3882539, study PRJEB24775) | human gut metagenome | biome: human-associated habitat; feature: intestine environment; material: feces | place: Netherlands | collected 2009/2010
ATGCTCTCTCTTTTTTCTTTTTATTTCTGTAACATATGTTTTATCACATTACAAAATGCAAATTTATGCCGCGCCCGTCACTTCACCGTCACAATGGTCACGCCGGCGCCGCCCGCGGCCTCGTTGGCCATGGCGAAGGCCGCCACGTTGCGGTGGGTCTTCAGGTAGGCGTGCAGGCCGGCCCGCAGGGCGCCCGTCCCTTTGCCGTGGATGACGCGCACCTGCGTCATGCCCGCCAGGAGCGCGTCGTCGATGGCCCGGTCCACGTAGGGGATCGCCTCGTCCGTCGTCATGCCCCGCACGTCCACTTCCTGTTCCGCCGATTCGGCTTTCGACACGAACAGCTCGTGCGCCGTCCCGGCCCTGTACTTGGACCGTTCGGGCTGCGGCTTCGGCGCGTCCTTGACCAGGAGGCATTCCTTCAGCGGCAGGGTGATCTTCAGCACGCCGACGCTGACCAGGGCCTCCTTGCCCTTCACTTCGCGGATGACGCCGTCCTTGCGCAGGTTCGTGACGAAGACCGTCATGCCCTCCTTCGCCGTCTTCGGCGTCAGGGGCGTCCCCTTCGGCAGGGGCTCTTCCAGGCTCAGCTGCTTGTTCAGGCGTTTGCGCGCCTCCATGGCCGTCTCCTGCAGCTGTTTCGTATCCGCGTCCGCCCGCAGGCGGCGCAGTTCCTTCAGGACCGCCTCGGCCTCGCGGCGGCTGTTGCGGTAGATTTCGTCCGCCTGGTAACGCGCCTTGCGCAGCATTTCGTTGCGCTGTTTCTCGAATTCCCGTTTCTTGAAGGCCAGCTCGTTGCGCAGTTTTTCGCTTTCGTAGCGGAGCTGCTCCATCTCGCGGTTGCTTTCCTCATACTGGCGCCGCTGGTTTTCCAGCCCCTGGATGACATCCTCCATGTGGGCGTGCTCCTCGTTCAGGAAGGCGCCAGCCTTGTCGATGATGGCGTCCGGCAGGCCCAGGCGGCGGCTGATGTTGAAGGCGTTGCTGCTGCCCGGCACGCCCATGAGCAGGCGGTACGTGGGCATCAGCGTGTCCGGATTGAACTCCACGCTGGCGTTCTCCATCCCCTTGCGCCCGAAGGCGAAGGTCTTCAGTTCGCTGTAATGGGTCGTCACGATGGACCAGACACCCCGGCCCGTCAAATAATCGAGGATCGCCATGGCCAGCGCGGCGCCCTCGTTCGGGTCCGTACCGGAACAGATTTCGTCCACCAGGACGAGGTCCCCCGGCCGCACGTCCCGCAAAATCGAGACGAGGTTGGTCATATGGCCCGAGAAGGTACTCAGGCTCTGCTCGATGCTCTGCTCGTCGCCGATGTCGGCGTAAATGGCGTGGAAGATCGGCAGCTCCGCGCTCAGGGCCGGAATGAACATGCCCGTCTGGGCCATGAGGGCGAAAATGCCCGTCGCCTTCAGGGCCACGGTCTTGCCGCCCGTATTGGGGCCTGTCACGAGCAGCGTCTGGAACGTGCCGCCCAAGCTGATGTCCAAGGGCACGCACGTATCCTTCGGCAGGAGCGGATGGCGCCCCTTTTCGATGCGCAGGCCGCCGTCCTGCACCAGGACCGGTTCCACGGCCTGCGTCTGCAGGGCGAACTCCGCCTTCGTCGCAATGACATCCACATCGGTCGCCGTTTCCAGGCAGCGCATCAGGTTGTCCGCCTCGCTGCCGACCAGGGCCGACAGATGGCGCAGGATGCGCTCCACTTCTTCCTTTTCCTGGACCAGGTAGCGCTTGATTTCGTTATTCAGGTTGACCACGGCCAGCGGCTCGATGAAGAGCGTCGCCCCCGTGCCGGACTGGTCATGGATGACGCCGGGGAAATTCAGGCGGTATTCCTGCTTGATGGGGATCACGTACCGGTCCCCGCGCATGGTCACCAGGGCGTCCTGAAAATATTTCTGGTTGTCCGGGTCGTGCAGGATATGTTCCAGCTGCGTCTTGACCCGGTTCTTGGCTGACGCGATACCCACGCGCAGGCCGCTCAGCTTGACCGACGCCGTGTCGAGGATTTCCCCCTTTTCGGAGATGGCCTTCTCCATCTGGCGCACCAGCTTGGGGAACTCCTGCAGCTCCCGGCCGTACACGGCCAGGTTCGGATGGTCGTCGCTCCCTGTAAGAAGGAACACCTTGAGGGCCGCAAATTCCTGGGCGCTCGTCTTGATGTTCTGCAGTTCGTCCACTTCCAGGACGCTGCCCATTTTGGCCCGCTTCACGGAAGCCGCGATGTTGTACAGCCCGCCGAAGGGGAACCGTTTGGCATCGTCCAGCAGGCGCTTGGCTTCCGCCGTTTCCGCCAGCATGCGCCGCACCGTCTCGAAGTCGGCGCTGACCGGCAGGGCGAGCAGCTTGTCCCGCCCCATCTCCGTGGCGGCACAGGCCGCCGCCAGGGCCTTTACCTTATCAAATTCCAGTGTCTTTATCGAAAAACGTGACATACGCTCTTTCCTTCTGTCTCTTCCATCCCGTGCCTTACAGCACGCCCCGGAAATAGTGCCCCCGCGTGGTGCCGGGCAGGTTCTCCATGGCATCCGGGCCGGCCGCGACGGCTTCCTTGTACAGGGCCGTCAGTTTGCGGACCGTGGCCGCGTCGTACGTGCGCCCGTCGATGCGCAGGCGCGCGATGCCCATGCCGGCCAGCACCGCCGCGCTCCCCACGACCGACAGGTCCTGGGAATTGAGCACGTGCATGCGGCAGAACTGGTCGCCGGCCAGGCGGAATTCGGCATCCTTCCGGTCGTGCAGGTACAGCGGTTCCCGGCAGCGGAACGTGCAGGCCCCCTTGTCCAGGTGCCCCAGGAAACTGCCGCCGGCGCAGTATTCGGAAACCATCATCTCAATGGGTCCCTGCACCAGGCACTCCAGCGGCAGCGGGCTGGACTTGGCCAGATGCTCCAGCTGCCCCATGTTCAATTCGATGGACGGCACGGCACCGGCCGCACCGGCGTCCTTCCAGAAGCGCAGCGCCTCCGTGTTGTAGATGTTGAGGCTCATGTCCGCCCACAAAGGCACGGACAGCTTCTTCTCCACCGCCGTCTGCCACAGCCCCACATTGTGGATGTAGAGCAGATCCGGGCCGGCAGCTTCTACCTTGTCCAGGAAAGCCTCGTAGTACGGCAGCTGGGCCTCCTTCACGATGCGCGACGTGCCGAAGCCGATCTTGCGGCCGGCGCGGCGCGTCATTTCCAACGCTTTCGCGTAGTCGTCGAAGGTGACATCCTTCGTGCTGAAGCGGTCGCCGCCGAACAGGATCCAGTCGGCCCCGCCTTCCAGCGCGGCTTCCACCTTGTCCAGCGTGTCCACCCAGACCGTGATTTCCGTATCGCCGCGGCGGCGCAGGCCCTGTCCCTCGCTTTCGGCGATGGCCCGGGCCACGATGCCTTCGTTGCGGACGGGCTTACGGGCCGGCAGGAAGGCGTTCAGGCGCGCTTCATCCAGGGCTTCGCAGGCCTGGCGGCGCGCTTCGTTCAGTTCGCTGACCGGCGCCATGAGGCCCTCGCCCAGGTCCAGTTCCAGGTCCGCCAGGCTGTATTCCGTCGTACCGAGGCGGCCGACCTGCTTGCGGAGCGTGGCTTCGTCCAGGGCGTGCTTCTGCGCCTTTTCCACAAGGAACTTCGTCCGGCCGCGGCCTTCGTTGCCGTCGCCGTCCGTCAGGACGATTTCCAGCGGCTCGCCCAGACGGGCCGTCACGCGGGCCGTCACGGGGATGCGCTTCTTGTTCTTTTCCCCGTAGAACTGACCGGCATAGGCCATGAGTTCGCTGTCCAGGGTGCGGAACACACGGTCGTTGAGGCGCACGCCCTTGGGCACGTCGATTTCCGCCAGGGAGCCGGCCGGCGCCAGTTCCACAGAACGTCCGTCCACCAGCAGCGACGTCACCGTCGTGCCCACGCGGCCGCCGACCTTGACCCAGAATTCCAGGCCGTCGCCCACATGGATGTCCTTTTCCGTTTTGAGCACGGCCTTCGTGTGATTGCGGTTCAGGCTGTGCACGCGGCCCACGAGGACGCCCCGGTTGTTGGGCCGGCGGTCGCTCATCATGCGGCGGCCCTGGGGTTTTTCCAGATAGGCCGTCGTGAAATCGCGGTTGAAAATCTGCTCGATATTGGCCAGGTCACGGGCCGGTACATCGTAATGGCCCGCCTTGTAACTGTCCATGGCACGGCGGTAGGCGTCGACCACGACGGCCACGTATTCGGGCCGCTTCATGCGGCCTTCGATCTTGTACGAAAGGACGCCGGCGTCAATCATGCGGGGCAGAATGGCCAGCGTGTTCAGATCTTTCGGGCTGAGCAGGTACTGGCCTGCCGTGGAATCGCTGGCCAGCATGTCCTCCCCTTTGCCGTTGACCAGCCTGTACGGCAGGCGGCAGGGCTGGGCGCAGCGTCCCCGGTTGCCGCTGCGGCCGCCGATGAGGCTGCTCATGAGGCACTGGCCGGAATAGCACACGCACAGGGCGCCGTGGATGAAGGCTTCGATTTCGACGCCCGTCGCCGACGCCTTTTCCAGGTCCTTGAGGGTCAGTTCGCGCGCCGGAACGGCACGGACCATCCCGTGGGCGGCGACGAAACGCACGCCGGCGGAACTCGTCACGGTCATCTGCGTGCTCGCATGCAGGGGCAGGCCCGGCACGACGCGCAGCGCCGCGCGGATGACGCCCAGGTCCTGCACGATGATGCCGTCCACGCCGGCGTTGTACAGGAAGACCAGGTAATCCTCCAGATCGGCCATCTCGCGGTCGTCGACCAGGGTGTTGACCGTCACGTACATGCGCACGTGGTGCAGATGGCAGAAGCGGATGGCCCGGCTCATCTCGTCCCGGTCGAAATTATCCGCGTAGGCGCGGGCCCCGAAGGCCTTGCCGGCCAGATAGACCGCGTCCGCCCCGGCATTGACGGCGGCTTCCATTGCGTCCCAGGTGCCGGCCGGAGCCAGCAGTTCAATCTCTTTGTCCATAGCAACCTCTTTAAATTCAACGAAAGCAGCACCGGTCGGAACGCGATGCTGCTTTACAAAGTCCATTTTTTCTTATTCCTTCACGATGACCGTGTACGTGAACTGGCGGATGCCGCCCATCTTGTCCCAGGGTTTCTGGTAGCTCATGCGCACCGTATAGGTGCCCGGCGTCATGGCGCCCAGGAACTGGATCAGCGTGCCCGCGGAAGCGCCGCTCGAGTCCGTCGGCGTATCGCGCGGCATCACGAAGGATTCGCCGTTCGCCACGAGGCCGTTGGCCGGGCCGTCGATGGTCCGGATCCACTGCATGCCCGTCGTCGGATTGGCGCTCAGTTTGATGGCCAGCAAATCGCCCTTATGCACGGTGATGGATTTGCCCGCCGCGTTTTCCGTCAGTTTCCAGACCCGCAGCAGGCGCCCGATGTCCCCGATACGGACACAGGGAACCAGCTGGCCGTAGCTGTAATACCGGTCGTAGGAACCGCCCTTGTGGTCCGCCACGCGGACCCCGCTCTCCGTGAAGAGCACGTTTTCCGCTTTCGAACCGACGAGTTCCTTGCGCTTGTCGTTGTCGAAGAAGAACCCGTTGAGGCCGAACTCCTTACCCGACGTCAGGTCGACGTTCACCGCCCTATGGTAGGTGCTGCCGCCGTTCTTCGCGGTCAAAAGGACGCTCACCAGGCTGGGCCGGTCCAGGGTCACTTCGTACGACACGGTGCCGCCCCGTCCCGCTTTGCCGGCCAGGTCTTCCGCTGCATCGTTGAGCAGCTGGTTGGCCGCCTTTTCCAGAGTCTCGTCGTTGGCGCCGTCAATGTAAGGCACATTGACCGTGGCGCCTTTCGTGTTTCTCACTTCCGTCAGGACCGTCGTGGGCTGGTCCGCCAGGGCCAGGCCCGGAACCAGCAGCAGGGCCGAAAGCAGAAGGGATGCGATATGTTTCATGGTGTGACTCCTTGCAAAACTTCCCCGCAAACAGCCAGGAACGCCGTCAGGGCGCTCAGGCTTCCGGCAGGGTGCGGATATAGGCCAGGGCCTTATCCATGCGCTCCAGGGTCTTGTCGCGGCCCAGGAGGACCATCAGGTCGAACATGCCCGGCGTAACCGTGCGGCCGGACAGGGCCAGGCGGCTCGGCTGGATGACTTTGCCCAGCGTGACGCCGTCTTCTTCGGCGATGGCGTTATACAGTTTTTCCAGCTCCGCCTCATTGAAGGCTTCCGCCGGGGCGGCGGCGATGCGTTCGCGGCACTTCGCCAGCTGGGCGGCGCCCTCTTTCGTGAAGAACTTGCGGACACCCTTGGCGTCGTATTCCTCGAAATCGCGGAAGAAATACGTCGACGCGTCGACGATTTCCTGCAGCGTCTTGACGCGGACGCGGAGCACTTCGACCAGGTGGGTGAAGTACTTGGCGTGGGCCGCATCGTCGAACCAGTCTTCCGTCACGAGGCCGGCCTTCACGAAGAACGGCTTGGCGTCCTTCACGATGCGTTCCAGCGGCAGGCTGTTCAGGTACTGGCCGTTGATCCAGTACAGTTTCTTGATATCGTAGACGGCGCCCTTGTGGGACATGCGTTCCATGCGGAACTGCTTGACCGCCTCTTCCTTCGTGATGATTTCCTGGTCGCCGTCGGGAGACCAGCCCAGCAGGAGCAGATAGTTCAGCAGGGCTTCCGGCAGGTAGCCCATGGCCTGGAACTCTTCCACGGACTGGGCGCCGTGCCGCTTGGACAGTTTGCTGCGGTCCGGGGCCAGGATCATGGACATGTGGCCGAACTGGGGCACTTCGAAGCCCAGGGCCTGGTAGAGCAGGATCTGCTTCGGCGTGTTGGGGATGTGTTCCTCGGCGCGCAGCACGTGGGTCATGCCCATCAGATGGTCGTCGATGACGACGGCGAAGTTGTACGTCGGCGTGCCGTTCGTTTTGGCGATGACGAAATCATCGAACTGCGTCATATCGAAATCCATGCGGCCGTGAATCAGGTCGTGGATGCGCATATTCCCTTTCATGGGCATCTTGAAGCGGATGGAATGCGGTTCGCCTGCAGCCAGGCGGCGTTCCACCTCTTCCTTGGACAGGTTGCGGCACGTCCGCGGATAGCGGAAGGGCTGCTTGCGGGCCTTCTGGATTTCACGCTGCTTTTCCAGCTCTTCCGGCGTGCAGAAGCAGTAATAGGCCTTGCCTTCATCCAACAGCTGCTTCAGGTATTTCTGGTAGATTTCCGTACGCTGCGACTGGAAATAGGGAGCGCTCGGGCCGCCGACTTCCGGGCCTTCGTCCCAGTCCAGGCCCAGCCACTTCATGCTGCGGATGATCTGTTCCACGGAACCGGGTTTGAAACGGCTCGGATCCGTATCTTCGATACGCAGGATCAACTTGCCGCCCGTGCTTCTGGCATAGAGCCAGTTGAACAGGCAGGTACGGGCACCGCCCACATGCAGGTTGCCGGTGGGGCTCGGCGCAAAACGTACGCGGACTTCTTCGCTCATGTATATTCTCTCCTTATGTTTCCTTCTATGCACGGCGCCTCTTGGCGCCGCCAATTACTTGATCTGGCCTTCGATGACCTTCCAGGCTGCTTCCAGGGCAGCGTCCAGTTTGGCTGCGTCCTTGCCGCCGGCCTGTGCCATGTCGGGACGGCCGCCACCGCCGCCGCCGCACAGGGAAGCGACTTCCTTGACGATCTTGCCGCAGTGGATGCCCTTGCCCACGGCTTCCTTGGTCGCCATGGCCAGGATGCCGATCTTGCCGTTCTCAAAGACGGAAGCCAGGACGACGACGCCCTTCGTGGTGTCGCGCAGCTGGTCGCCCAGGGTGCGCAGGGCCGGTACGTCGACGACGGACACCTTCTGGACCAGGGCCTTGACGCCCTTGATGTCCCGGGCCTGGTCGCCGGCATTTTTCGCGGCGGCCGCGTTCATCTTCGCTTCCAGGGCCTTCACCTTCTGGTTGGCGTCGCGCAGTTCGTCCGTGAGGACGCCCAGGCGCTCTTCCACATCGGTCGGACGGCAGTGCAGCTTGTCCGCCACGCAGGCCAGGGTCTGCTGCAGCCCGTTCACGTAGGCCAGGGCGCCGTGGCCCGTTACAGCCTCGATGCGGCGCACGCCGGCACCGCTGGAAGATTCGCTGATGATCTTGAACATGCCGATTTCGGCCGTGTTATGCACATGTACGCCGCCGCACAGTTCCATGGAGAAGCCCGGCACCGTCACGACGCGGACGATCTTGCCGTACTTTTCGCCGAACAGGGCGCGGGCACCGCGCTTCTTGGCTTCGTCCAGCGGCAGTTCCTCGAAGGTTACGGTCTTGCCTGCCAGGATCTGGTCGTTGACCAGCCGTTCCACTTCGGCCAGCTCTTCCGGCGTCATCTGGGAGAAATGGGAGAAGTCGAAATGCAGGCGGTCCGGACCGACATAGCTGCCGGCCTGGTTGACATGGTCGCCCAGGACTTTGCGCAGGGCCGCCTGGAGCAGGTGCGTCGCCGTATGGTTGCGGGCAATGTCCGCCTTGCGGGCCATGTCCACTTCGTACGTCACTTCGTCGCCTGCATTGATGGTGCCTTCCACCACCGTGCCGGCCATGTAGGTCACGCCGTCCGGCAGCTTCTTCGTCTTCACGACCTGCAGCACGCCGGCCGGCGCCTTGATGGTGCCGATGTCCCCCAGCTGGCCGCCGCCTTCGGCGTGGAATGCCGTCACATCGAGGATGACGGCGGCGTCCTTGCCGTCGGAAATGGAATCGACAGGCTGGGCGTCCTGCATGGGATACAGCTTCATGATCTTGCCGGCATGGGCGCTTTCGTCCACCTTCAGGGCGGCAGCGTTCAGGTCGCGGTCGTTGTAGATGACCGGACGGCCGGTTTTATCGTCGCGGGCGTCACGGGCGCGTTTGCGCTGTGCCTCCAGCTCTTTCGCATAGCCTTCCTCATCCATGGTGAGGCCCTGTTCGCTCAGGATTTCCTGGGTCAGTTCCTTCGGGAACCCGAACGTGTCGGACAGTTTGAACGCGGCGGCCCCGTCCAGGACCGTGCGGCCGGCCTCCTTCATGGCGGCGATTTCGCTGTCCAGCAGCTCGCTGCCGCTCTTCAGCGTCTTCAGGAAGCTGCTTTCCTCCATATGGATGACTTTCTTGATGTAGTCCTGCTTCTCGCGGATTTCCGGATAGGCATCGCCGAACATCTTCACGACGACGTCTACGGCGCCGCCCAGGAATTCCTTGTCGATGCCCAGCAGGCGTCCGTGCCGGACGGCACGGCGCAGGATGCGGCGCAGGATATAGCCGCGGCCCTCATTGGAAGGCAGGATGCCGTCGCCGATCATGAAGACCAGGCTGCGCGCATGGTCCGCAATGACCTTCAGGGAGACATCCTTCTTCGGGTCGCTGTTGTATTTCACGCCGGAAACTTCCGCGGCGTATTCCACGATGGGGAACATGAGGTCCGTCTCGAAGTTGGACGGTTTGCCCTGCAGTACCGAAGCCAGGCGTTCCAGGCCCGCGCCGGTATCGATGTTCTTATGCACCAGCGGCGTGTACGTGCCGTCTTCGTTCTGGTTGTACTGCGTGAAGACCAGGTTCCACAGTTCCAGGTACCGGCCGCAGTCGCAGCCGGGGCCGCAGGTCGGTTTGCCGCAGCCGCGTTCCTCGCCCAGGTCGATGTGGATTTCGGAGCACGGGCCGCAGGGGCCGCTGCCGATCTCCCAGAAGTTGTCCTCCAGGCGTACGATATGGTCATCGGGCACCCCGACGACATCATGCCAGATCTGGTAGGCCTCGTCGTCCTTCGTGTGGATCGTGATATACAGTTTGTCCGCCGGCAGTTCCAGTTCCTTCGTCAGGAACTCCCAGCTCCAGGGAATGATCTCCTTCTTGAAATAATCGCCGAAGGAGAAATCGCCCAGCATTTCAAAGAATGTATGGTGGCGCGCCGTATGGCCCACGTTCTCGATATCGCCCGTGCGGACGCACTTCTGGCACGTCGTGATGCGCGGGGAAGGCGGTTTCAGCTTGCCCGTGAAGAACGGTTTGAAGGGCGCCATGCCGGCACCGATCAGGAGCAGCGTCGGATCGTCCTGCGGAATCAGGGATGCGCTCGGAAGCCACAGATGGCCCCTCTCCTGGAAAAATTTGATGAAACGGCTGCGGATTTCATTCCCGCTCATGTACTTCATTTACAACATCGCTCCTTCTATCTGTATAAAGGGTATAAAAGCATACTTTAAATTATATGCAATAACCCCGATAAAGTCAATGCAGACGGCCCGTTCCCGTCCGTCAGTCCCGGCCCTTCAGCTTCCCGCGGAAGCGGGCCTCGAAGCCGTTCTCCTTCGGCTCGTAGTACCGGGTTCCCTCCAGGGCGTCCGGCAGGTACTGCTGGGCCACCCAGGCCCCGGGGTAATCGTGGGGGTACTTGTACTCCGTGCCGTGCCCCAGTTTCGCCGCCCCGCCGTAATGGGCGTCCCGCAGATGGGCCGGCACGCTGCCGCAGTCGCGGGTCCGGACATCGTGGCGCGCCGCGAAAATGGCCGTCGTGGCCGAATTGCTCTTCGGGGCCGTGGCGATGTAGAGCACCGCCTCGGACAAAATCAACTGGGCTTCGGGCAGACCCACAAAGTCCGCCGCCTGGGCCGCCGCGTTGGCCACCACCAGGGCCTGCGGGTCCGCCAGGCCCACGTCCTCGGCAGCGCAGATGACGATGCGCCGCGCAATGAAGCGCAGGTCCTCCCCGCCTTCGAGCATGCGGGCCAGGTAATGCAGGGCCGCGTCGGGGTCGCTGCCGCGCATGCTCTTGATGAAGGCGCTCACGATATCGTAATGGGAATCGCCCTTCTTGTCGTAGCGCCGGAAGGCCGTGCCCAGGATTTCCTGCAGGGACGCCGCCGTGATCCGCGTCTTGCCGGGCGGCACCATGAGGGCGGCCTGCTCCAGCATGTTGAGGGCGCTGCGGGCGTCGCCCTGGGCGAAATCGGCCAGAATGTGCAGGGCTTCCGGTTCGATGGTGAACCCTTCCGCGCCCAGGCCGTTCACCCTGTCCGTCAGGGCCCGCTGCAGAATCTTTTCGATCTGCGCCGGCGTCAGCTTCTCCAGAGGAATGATCTTCATGCGCGACAGGAGCGGCGAATTGATTTCGAAAAAGGGATTTTCCGTCGTGGCGCCGATGAGGATGATGGTCCCGTTTTCGACGAACGGAAGCAGGACATCCTGCTGGGCCTTATTGAAGCGGTGGATTTCGTCGATGAACACGACGGTCCTCCCCTGCCCCGCCATGCGGGCCTCTTTGGCCTGGGTGATGACCTTGCGCAGTTCCGGAATGCCCGACGTGACGGCGTTGACCGCCACGAAACGGCTGTCCGTGCGGTGCGCGATGATGCGCGCCAGGGTCGTCTTGCCCGTGCCCGGCGGCCCGTAGAACAACAGGGACTGCAGGGCGTCCTTCTGAATCATGCGGTTCAGCAGGCTGTGCGGTCCCGCCGCCTGCTCCTGGCCCACGAAATCGGCCAGAGTGGCCGGCCGCATGCGGTCCGCCAGCGGCTTGTAGGCCGGCACGTCAAATAAACTGTCCATATCCAATACTCCTCGGTTCCCCTTCCGGGAAAATAAAAACTTCCTTCCCGTGCCACGTCACGAAAAAGGAAGAAAGGCGATAAAAATACCCCACAATGCCGTTCGGACTTCGAAGTTTGAACCTGCAAATGCAGGTGGGTGCTCTGCTGTTTACCGCAAAAGTCCGTTCTGGGACGGCTGGTTTTTGATAAACACGACTTCCGAGCTCCCTAGGTTTAAGTGTTGGCTCAACGCAAAGAAGAGTGTGACGTACACCGCAGGGTAAATGTCTGAAATTGGGATTCCGGACGGCGCCAGACGGCGTTTCCGGGGAACCGTTCCGCGGACCTGCCGCCGGTTCCATTACCTATAATATAACAGACCCGGGGCATTTTTTCAATACGCCCGGGCCTGAATCCTTTTCCGCTTATTTCTTGTTGTCTTTCTTTGCCACCAGGGTCGTGCGGATATGCAGCTCACGCAGCTGCTTTTCGTCGACCGTGTTGGGCGCCTCGCTCATGAGGTCGTTGGCGTTCTGCGTCTTCGGGAAGGCGATGACGTCGCGGATGGACGGACGCTTGGCCATGAGCATGATCATGCGGTCCAGGCCGAAAGCCAGTCCTCCATGGGGCGGTGCACCGTATTCGAAGGCTTTCATCATGAAGCCGAACTTTTCCTGTGCTTCTTCGTCCGTCAGGCCGATCGCTTCGAAAATCGCGTTCTGGATATCGCGGCGATGGATACGGATGGAGCCGCCGCCCAGTTCGATGCCGTTCAGCACCATGTCATAGGCTTTGGCATAGACTTTGCCGGGGTCCGTCTTGAGCAGCGGCAGGTCTTCGTCGCAGGGAGCCGTGAACGGATGGTGCATGGCGACCCAGCGGTGTTCTTCTTCGCTCCACTCGAACATGGGGAACTTCGTGACCCACGTAAAGCAGAGTTTGTCCTTGTCGATGAGGTTCATGCGTTTCGCCATTTCGATACGCAGGGCACCCAGGGCCTGGGCCACGATGGCCGGCTTGTCGGCCACGAACAGGAGCAGGTCGCCCGGTTCCGCACCGGCCGTTTCCTTGATCTTGGCCAGGTGGGCTTCGTCAAAGAACTTGGCGATCGGCGATTTCACGCTGCCGTCTTCCTGGATCTGCATCCAGGCCAGGCCTTTGGCGCCGTAGATGGCGACGAAATCGACCAGGCCGTCCAGTTCGCGGCGGGGAATCTTGGCATCGCCCTTGACGTTGATGGCTTTGACGATGCCGCCGTCGGCGATGATGTTGTTGAATACCTTGAAGTCGGAGCCGGAAACGGCATCCACCATGTTGATGAGCTGCATGTCGAAGCGCAGGTCCGGCTTGTCACTGCCGTACTTGTCCATGGCTTCGTCCCAGGAGATACGCTTCATGGGCAGGGGTACGTCGACGCCCAGGGCTCCCTTGAAGACATAGGAAATGAGGCCTTCCATCAGGTCCATGATGTCGTCCATTTCCACGAAGGACATTTCCATATCCAGCTGGGTGAATTCCGGCTGGCGGTCGGCACGCAGGTCTTCGTCGCGGAAGCAGCGCACGATCTGGAAGTATTTGTCGTAGCCGGCGACCATCAGCAGCTGCTTGAGGGTCTGGGGCGACTGGGGCAGGGCGTAGAATTGGTTGGGGCTCATGCGGCTCGGCACGACGAAGTCGCGGGCGCCTTCGGGCGTGGAATTGACCAGGTAGGGGGTTTCGATCTCCAGGAAACCTTCGTCGCTCAGGAAGCGGCGAATCTCCTGGGCCATCTTGTGACGCAGGATCATGTTGCGCTGCAGGGGAGGACGGCGCAGGTCGAGGTAGCGGTATTTCATACGCAGGTCGTCGCCGCCGTCCGAGTTCTCCTCGATGGTGAACGGGGGCACTTCGGCCTCGTGCAGCACCACGAGCTTCGAGGCGACGACTTCGATGTCGCCCGTAGGCATCTTCGGGTTCTTGGACGAACGCTCTACCACGCGGCCTTCGACCTGAAGGACGTATTCGCGGCCCAGTCCGCCGGCCACGGCCTTGACATCGGCCGGAGAGTGTTCTTCGACGACGATCTGGGTGATGCCGTAACGGTCCCGCAGGTCGATGAAGGTCATCGCACCCAGGTTGCGGACTTTCTGCACCCAGCCGGCCAGGGTGACCGTTTCGTTTACATTTGCGGCACGCAACTGGCCGCAGGTATGGGTTCTTGACTGCATCATATTGGTTTCCTTCTTTCTTTATG
>OKUG01000505.1_pt1 | contig 13584 bp, 15 predicted proteins | sample 1606721 | NCBI WGS metagenome assembly OKUG01 (sample SAMEA3882539, study PRJEB24775) | human gut metagenome | biome: human-associated habitat; feature: intestine environment; material: feces | place: Netherlands | collected 2009/2010
GCTTTATTATAATATATATTGCTCCGATCTGTCCGGCTCGTTTGACCCGCTGCTGATGACCTATGCCGTGGGCGGCGTGCTGCTGACATTCGGCCTCGCGCTCGGCTACACGCTGCTGACCGAAAAGCTGCCGGAGCGCCGCGGCGTGCTGATCCAGGGCATGTTCCGCAGCAACTACGTCATCATGGGCATCCCCGTGGCGACGGCGCTGCTCGGCGCCGATCAGCTCGGCACCGTCTCGATCCTGATCGCGGTCATTGTGCCGCTGTTCAATATGCTGGCCGTCGTCGTGCTGGAGGTGTTCCGCGGGCAGAGGCCGAAGCCGCTGCACGTCCTTGGCCAGATTGTGAAAAACCCGCTCGTGATCGCGTCCGCGCTCGGCATCCTGACGCTGGCTGCCGGCATCCGCCTGCCGCACATCCTCGAGCAGACCATCCAAAGCGTCAGCGCCATCGCATCGCCCCTGCAGCTGTTTTTGCTCGGCGCGTTCTTCCAGTTCTCCGGCCTGAAGACCTACCGCCGCGAGCTTGTGACCGTGTCGATCGCCAAGCTGATCGTCTCGCCGGGCCTGTTTCTGGGGCTGGGCGCGCTGCTCGGGTTCCGGGGCGTGGCATTCGTGTCGCTCATCGGCATTTTCGCCTCGCCGACCGCCGTCAATTCCTTCACCATGGCGCAGCAGATGGGCGGCGACGCCGAGCTCGCCGGCGACATTGTGGTCACGACATCGGCCGCGAGTATCCTGACCATGTTTTTTTGGATCTTCCTGTTCAAATCCCTGGGCATGTTCTAGGCGCCGGGGGCTTCCCAAACCAGGCAAACCGGCGTATAATACTGTATTCAGATAACGAAACCACAAAGAGGGCAAAACCATGAATTTTCGAATGATCGGGCAGGTCGTCGGCCGCGTATTGTGCATCGAGGCCGCGCTGATGCTCCTGCCGATGATTGCAGCCTTGGCCTATGATGAATCTCCGGTCCCGTTTCTGATCACGATTGCCGTCACCGGCGGCATCGGGCTGGTCATGTGGCGCGTGCGCGCCAAATCCGGCGGCATGACCGCACGCGACGGTTTTCTGATCGTCGGCCTGTCGTGGATCGCCATGTCGCTGCTCGGCGCGATCCCGTTTGTGCTCACGGGCGACATCCCGAACTACATCGACGCCCTGTTCGAGACGGTCTCCGGCCTGACCACCACCGGCTCGTCCACCTTCACCGCTGTGTCCCATCTGCCCCGCAGCGTGCTGCTGTGGCGCTCGCTGACCCAGTGGATGGGCGGCATGGGTGTGCTGGTGCTGTTCCTGGCGCTGACGCCCCGCATGGGCGAGGGCGCGGTGTTCCTCATGCGCGCCGAAAGCCCCGGCCCCATCAAGTCCAAGCTGGTGCCCAAGGTGGGCGGTACCGCCAAGATACTCTATCTGATCTATGTGGTGCTGACCCTCTGTGAGGTGCTGGCCCTGCGTCTGGCGGGCGAGAGCTGGTTCTCCGCCGTCTGCCACAGCTTTACCACCATGGCCACCGGCGGCTTCTCGATTTATGATACCTCCCTAGCGGGCGCGTCCAAGGCGGTCATGTGGATCGTCACCGTGTTCTCCTTCCTGGCCGGCGTGAATTTCTCCCTGATGTTTCTGGCCGTTCGCGGCAAGCTGAAGGAGGTGCTCCGCAGCGAGGAACTGCGGATCTACGTCGGTATCGTGGCGGCGGCCACGTTGCTGCTGTGCATTAACCTGCGGGTGCAGGCGGGGGTGCCCTTCCGGGATTCCATCACCGACGCCGCCTTCCAGACTGTTACCATCATCACCACCACGGGCTTTGCCACTGTGGACTTCGCCCTGTGGCCTACCTTCTGCCGCATGGCACTGGTGATGCTGATGTTCACCGGCGCCTGCGCCGGCTCCACCTCCGGAGGCATCAAGATATCCCGCGTCGCCATTCTCTGCAAGAGCCTGAAGCGGGAGCTGAAGCGGCTGGCGCACCCCCACCATGTCAGCGTGCTGAAGGTGGACGGACAGGCCGTGGAGGAGCGGGTCGTCTCCTCCGCCGGCGCGTTTATCGCGGCATACCTGCTGGTGCTGCTGGCGGGCGCACTGGTGGTCAGCTGGGACAACTACGGCTTTCAGGAGTCCTTCGCCGCCTCTCTGACCTGTATCAGCAATGTGGGCCCCGGTCTGGGCATCCTCGGCCCCATGGAGAATTTCTCCATCCTCTCGCCCCTGAGCAAGCTGGTGCTGTCGCTGGAGATGCTCATGGGCCGTCTGGAGCTGATGCCCCTGCTGGCGCTGTTCCTGGGCAGCACCTGGCGTGACTGACGCAAAAAAGCACCCCGCGGGGGTGCTTTTGTCATTTCTGCGCTGTGCAGTATGCCTCATATTTTTCCTGGAGCCAGGCCTTCAGCGTCTCCACGCCCGCCTCGTCCCAGGTGAAATCCCGTTCCTCCTTGTCCTGCGCCAGCTCGTAGCACACATTGCTGTATACGGCGGTGTGCAGGAGGCCAGCATCCTTATCCCCATCGAAGCGATAGCGGAACTCCCCGATGGAGCCGGTGTATATGAACGCCCGATTGAACCAGTTGGGCGTCAATTCTGCGAATTGTGGGTGCATGACGGTCGCTCCTTTCGTTTATCATAGGGATGATACCACAAAACCGACGGACTGTACAGGCAAAAATTTGCCGCTGCTCGCCGAAGGACTTGAAAACAGACCAAACGTATGGTACAATATGCCTGCATATTCAGGGGCACCGCCCCTTGGCAAAGTGAGGGAATAGCGTATGAAAAACGCAGTCAAACGTATCGGTGTGCTGACCAGCGGCGGCGACGCCCCCGGCATGAACGCCTGCATCCGCGCCGTGGTCCGCAGCGCCAACGCCCGGGGCATCGAGTGCGTGGGCATCCGCCGCGGCTATCAGGGCCTGATCTCCGGCGACATTGTCGAGATGGACAACGCCAGCGTCAGCCGCATCATCAACCGCGGCGGCACCATCCTGTACTCCGCCCGCTGTGACGAGTTCCGCACCAAGGAGGGGCAGGAGAAGGCCTACGCCACCTGCAAGCTCATCGGTCTGGACGGCCTGGTGGCCATCGGCGGCGACGGCACATTCCGCGGCGCGCAGGACCTGTCCAAGTTCGGCATTTCCGTGGTGGGTATCCCCGGCACCATCGACAACGACATCGTCTGCACCGACTACACCATCGGCTTCGACACCGCGGCCAACACCGCCGTGGAGTGTATGGACAAGCTCCGCGACACCATGCAGTCCCACGAGCGCTGCTCCGTGGTGGAGGTCATGGGCCACCGCGCCGGTTATCTGGCGCTGTATGTGGGCGTGGCCATCGGCGCCACCGCCGTGCTGGTGCCCGAGCGCCCCTACGACTTTGAAAAGCACGTGGCTGAGAAGATCCGCCGCGCCCGCATCAGCGGCAAAACCAATTTCATGATCGTGGTGGCCGAGGGCGCCGCCAGCGGCATGGCCGTGGGCGAGCAGATCAAAAAGGAGCTGGGGCTGGATCCCCGCGTCACCATTCTGGGCCACATCCAGCGGGGCGGCAGCCCCACAGCCAAGGACCGCGTCACCGCCACCCGCATGGGCTACGAGGCGGTGCAGCTGCTGGCGGAGGGCAAGACCAACCGCATCGTCTGCGCCAAGGGCGACCGGATCAGCAACGTGGACATTGACGAGGGCCTGGCCATGACCAAGACCCTGAACCACGAGGAGTTCGAGGTCATGACCGTCATGACCGGAAGATAAGGAAAAGAGCAAAAAAGAGACGCGCCGCAGCGCGTCTCTTTCTGTTTACTCAGCATTGTAAGCAGGAATTGATTTTCAGTGCACAGTGATGTACACTGAGAACATGAGCGGATTCTTAAATGGAAAGTTGAACCACTTGATTGAAAAAATAGAAAGGGGAGAGCTAATGGTGGGGTATTCCGTTACAGGAAGGGTCAAGTCAGTAAAACAACCGTGGGGTGGCTATATTAGGCCTAAGCAGTTCTCTGTGACGACTATCGGAGAGGGACAAGAAGGGCTAAGCCCCTATGAAAGTGTGCACGCCAGCCTTATGGGGATGGCGGTTGACTATCTAACAAGATTTATGTTGGGAGCAAAGGCAGAGGATGCATTTACTATTTCTATGAAAGGAGCTTTGATCATTAGAGAAAGCAGAAAAGCGGAAAAATTGCTGGCTAAAATCAGGGGGCTGGATGATGAATCGATTACTTGCGCGATTAAGCTGGCGGGATATGATGTGTGCTATAGATCCTCACCGCTTGCATATAAAAGCGTTGACTGGATATTGGTTGATAAGTCAACAATAGGAAATGTTCGGATTATGGTCGAACGGTCTTTGAAGTTTGTCGAGGAGTATGGTCCGATAATTTTGGAAGGATTCACATTCGAGGGCGGATATACCGATATAGTGCAGGCAGGCGATGGAGATTTCATTACGGAGGATACTTTGTGGGACTTTAAGGTTACTTCTACATCAATAACGACGAGACACACCTTGCAGTTGCTTATGTACTGGAGGATGGGGCTTCGCTCTGTACATCCGGAGTTTGAAAAAATTGAATACCTTGGGATATATAATCCGCGTTTGAACCGGGTTTATAGATTATTCGTGAAAGATGTACCCGAAGAGGTGATACATACGGTGGAAAGAGATATTATTGGCTATGCGGATTAAAGCCCAAGAGAACGAAAAGAGGCAGGACCATTCCTGCCTCTTCCCTTATTCCATCTCCGGCCGTTCGTCGCCCATGAAGAACACCGCCACGGTGCCCTGTCCGGCATGGCTGCCGATGATGGTGCCGATGTCGCACAGGCGTACCTTTCCCTTCAGCTTCGGAAAACGGTCCTCCACGGCGTCCATGACCAGCCGGGCGTCCTCCGGGCACTGGCTGTGGCAGATAAAGCACTTGCCGTCATAGTCCCGGCCGCCCTGGGCGTGCTGCTCCATGGTGTCCACCGTAGTCTCCACGGCTTTTTTCTTGCCCCGCACCTTGCTGTATGCCTTGATGGCGCCCTTGTCGTCCAGCCGCATGATGGGGCAGATGTTCAGCACTGTGGCTACCGTGGCCGCCGCGCCGGATACCCGGCCTGTCCGCCGGAACTGGGTCATATCGCTGGAGAAGAACTGGTGATGCACCTTGTTCCGGTTGTCCAGCACCCACTGGGCCACGGTGTCGATGTCCTCGCCCGCGTCCCGCATATCGGCGGCGTAGTCCACCAGCAGGCCGTAGCCGCTGGAGGAGCACAGGGAGTCGATGACGATCAGCTTTTGCCCGGGGTACTTGTCCTTCAGCTCTGCTGCCGCCAGATAGGCGTTGTTCACCGAGCAGGACTGCCCGGATGTGAATGCGATGTGCAGCACATTGCCGCCCTTCTGCAGCAGGCGCTCGAAGAAGTCCATATACCCCGCTACGTTGATCTGACTGGTCTGGGGCAGCTTGCCCGCCTTCAGAAAGCCGTAAAACCGGGGCAGCGCCGCCGGATCGCGGCCCATATCGTCGTCATAGGTCTGTCCGTCCACCACGTAGGTGTAAAACAGCACGGGGATGTCCCGGCTCTCCATGTACGAATAAGGCAGGTCCACCGTGGAGCAGCAGCTCAGTGTAAATTTCCGTTCCATTATTTCTCCTTTTTACTCCTTTGTTCTGCTGTGTCTGCGGCAGGGAAAGGGGGCACGCAGAACGCCCATTTGTAATACAAGTTCATTATATGGCCCTGCCTGTTTTTGTCAATATGCGCTTTTCACGGATTGCAAAAATCGATGGGATACGCTATAATAACCACCTGACTACAATACAGGGAGCGATCCGTTATGATACTCGTACTGCAAAAGAACACCCCGGAGCCTGCCATCCGCCAGCTGCTGGCCCAGCTGGCTCTGCAAAACGTCAAGGGCGGCTGCGTAGCGGGGGAGACATCCATCCTTCTGCCCCTGGTGGGGGAGACGTGGCGGCTGGACCCCGCCGCGCTTCAGGCCCTGCCCTATGTGCAGGAGGCCCGCCGTCTGACCCCGGCCTATCACCTGGCCGCCCGGAGCGCTCATCCGGAGAATACCGTGGTGCCGGTGGGCGATGTCCGCGTGGGCGCGGATTTCTGCCTGATCGCAGGGCCCTGTGCCGTGGAGTCCGCATACCAGATACAGACCGTCGCCGCCGCCGTAAAGGCCGCAGGGGCCGCGCGGCGCTGCTGGTGCAGGCCGGCCGTGATACGGGCCTGCCCACCGTTACCGAGATCACCGATCCCGCCCAGCTGGACACGCTGGCTGATGTGGACGTGCTGCAGGTGGGTGCGCGCAATATGCAGAACTTCGCCCTGCTGAAGGCTCTCGGCCGTACCCGCAAACCCATCCTGCTCAAGCGCGGCACCTCCGCCACGGTGGAGGAGCTGCTGCTGTCCGCGGAGTATATCCTGTCCGGCGGCAATACGCAGGTCATTCTCTGCGAGCGTGGTATCAGCGGCCTGACCCCCGCCCGCGCCGCCCTGGATGTGTCCGCCGTTCCGGTGCTGAAGCGCCTGACCCATCTGCCGGTCATTGTGGACCCCAGCCACGCCGCGGGCCGCGCCGATCTGGTGGAGCCGCTGGCGCTGGCCGCTGTGGCCGCCGGGGCCGACGGACTGTTGGTGGAGGTCCATGACCGCCCCGCCACCGCCCTGTCCGACGGCGCCCAGTCCCTTACCCCCGCCGCCTTCGCCCAGCTGGCCCAAAAGGTCCGCTGCCTCCGCGAAGCCCTGCAATAAGCAAAAACGACCGCCTCGGCGGTCGTTTTTTACATCCAGCAGCCCAAGGCCTTTTTCCACGGCCGGTACAGCCCGTAGCCGATCAGCCCGCCGGCTGTGTTGCAGATAAGGTCGGTGATGTCCGACATCCGTGCTGTGGGCAGCAGAGGCTGGACCAGCTCGATGCACAGGCTCAGCAGAAACGCCGCCCCCACCGTACGGAACACCCCTGCCTTTCCCCGGCGCACCACCGGCCACAGAATGCCGAAGGGCACCGTCATCAGTACGTTCAGCAGCAGCTGCCTTTCCGCGTTGCCGTACCCCAGCCGCAGATCCCGGAACGGCTCCAGTACCATGGGCGCGTAGGCATGGTGTATTCCCAGCATGGAGAGCACCGGCAGAACCGTCACCCACAGCACGCCCAGCATATACACGCTGAACACCGTGTACACCAGCACCCGCCGCCGACCTTGCTTTTTCCACCGGCCCAGCAGCAGGAGATACAGCCCCAGCAGTACGATAAGGTCCGGTGTGTACCTGGGCAGCGCCCGTATGAAAATGTCCGCCATGGCCGCACCTCCCATCAGTATAGTATGCCCTATTATGCCCGCCTGTCCCGTGAAAGTCAACCCGGTCAAGCAAATCATAAGGCCCCCACCGTCAGGCGGGGGGCGTGAGGGGAGCGCAAATGCACGTCCGGGGGGACAGCTTTGAAAAATCTCCGATCTTCAGCATGGGAGTACCTCCATCGTCTTTCCTTGAGCTTGTACCTATCCTATACCCTTCCACCATGGCAGAGTCAATAGGGGATATGAAAAAAATTTCCCCGCACGCAGGCGGGGAAAATGTATGTCATTCCGCCGGGATCCGCACGGTGAATGTGCTGCCCTGCCCGGGCACGCTCTCCACCTCCGCCGTACCGCCGTGGAGCCGTGCGATCTGGCGTACCATGTACAGCCCCAGCCCGGTGCCCTCGCCGCCGCTGCGGGCCGCGTCCACCTGATAGAAGCGCTGCCATATCTTTTCCTGCTGGTCCGGCGGGATGCCCGCGCCATCGTCGCTGACGGACAGCACGGCGCAGCTGCCCGTCCGGCGGACGGTCACACGGACGTGTCCGCCGTCGCTGCCGTACCGGAAGGCGTTGGAAATGAGATTGTTCAGCAGCCGGGTCATCAGTATCACGTCCATCCGTGCCTCCACGTTCTCCGGCGCGTCGCAGGTCAGGACCACGCCCTCCGGCGCGATCATTTTCTGCTGCTCGCATACCGCCTCCGCCAGCGCTGTCAGGTCGCCGCGCTCCATGCAGGTCTTCTGGGTGCCCTGTTCCAGCCGCGTGATATGCAGCAGCTGCCCGATGAGCCGGGACATTTGCTCCGCCTGCCGATGAATGACCGTCATGCCCTCGACGTAGTCCTCTGTGGTCTCCGCTGTACGCTCCAGCGTCTCACATTCTGCCAGGATCACCGTCACCGGCGTCCGCAGCTCGTGGCTGGCGTCCGAGGTAAACTGCGCCTCCGCCTTAAAGGAGCGTTCCAGCCGGTCAAACATATCGTCAAAGGTCCCCGCCAGCCGGTTGATCTCACTCCTGCCTCTGGGCAGGCCGATGCGCCGCGACAGGTCCTCGCCGCCGGAGATGCTCTCCACCGCCGCGATGACCTTCTCCATAGGCTTGAAGGAGCTGCTGGAGATGAGCCAGCCGCCGCCCACGCTCAGCACCACCAGCGCCGGCAGCACCGACCACGCCAGCGGCACGATGACCTCCATCACGCTGCCCCGGGCCGCGCTGTCGATGGTGCCCCGTACCCACAGGCCGCTGCCGCCGATCTCCAGCCAGCAGTCGTACACCAGATACGTCCCGCCGCTGCTGCCGACGACGGTGTGCAGCGCGTTTTTCTCCTTCGGCGCGCCGTCCGATACCTCCGCCGGCGCTGTGCCGAACAGCCGCTGTCCGTCCTCGTCGAAGATCTCCGTGTACACCCCGTGGGCGTACTGCTCCACGTCGCTGAAATCCCAGCCTCCGTGGTCGAATTCCACATCGTCGGCGTTCCGGTCCACCATGTACAGCAGCTCTGCCTCCGGCGGCCGCGTTACGGTGTTGCGGTTCATCAGCATCACGAACACCAGCATCAGCGCCGTGATGGCGATCATCAGCAGGGAGAACCACAGGGTCATCCGCCATTTGATGGATATGTTCCTCATGCATCCTCCTTCAGCACCCAGCCCATGCCCCGCACCGTGTGCAGCAGCTTGCGCTCCCCGGGCAGCTCCAGCTTCTTCCGCAGATAGCTGATGTATACGTCCACCACATTGGTGCCCCCGGCGTAGTCCAGGCTCCACAGATTGTCCTCGATCTGCTGCCGGGACAGTACCACGCCCTTGCTGCGGATAAGGTATTCCAGCAGCGCATATTCCCTGGCGGACAGTTCCAGCGTCCGGCCGCCCCGCTTCGCTGTCCGCGCGGCGGTATCCACCGTCAGATCGGCCAGGGTGTACACATTGGTGCTGCCGCTGCCTTTTTTCCGGGTCAGTACCCGCAGCCGTGCCAGCAGCTCGTCCAGGGCAAAGGGCTTGATGAGGTAGTCGTCTGCGCCCGCGTCCAGCCCGTCTACCCGGTCGGCTACGGCGTCCCGGGCTGTCAGCAGCAGCACCGGCAGGGCGCTGCCCCGGGCGCGCAGCGTCCGCAGCACCGTCAGTCCGTCCACACGCGGCATCATGATGTCCAGCACCGCCGCGTCATAGGCGGCCGCGTCCAGATAGGCCAGCGCCTCCGCACCGTCCGGTACGCCGTCCACGGTGTAGCCCGCCGCCGTCAGGTTCTTCACCAGCATCCGCCGCAGCTCCGGCTGGTCCTCCGCGATAAGAATACGCATACGCCGTGTCCTCCTCCACAAACTGCCGTCCGGCAGCAGAAAAAATGCCCCGCCCGCCCATCGGCGGGCGGGACCTCTCGCTCACACCCAGTATACCAGAAAGTGTTTTCCCTGACAACCCTTACGCCGTCAGCATGGGCAGGTCGGCGGCGTCCACACCGCTGTACTTCCGGGTCAGATAGTCCTCGATATACGCCGCCTCCTCCACGGAGCGCAGGTCGGCGAAGCTCTCCAGCTGCTTTTCATAGCTGGCGGACACGGTCAGCGTCTCGCCGCAGTGGATCAGCTTCAGCACCACGCCGTTGTCCAGGGTGCGGCTGCTCTCCAGCGCGTAGTTGACGGGGGAAGCCTTTTTGATGATGTGAAAATGTTTCATATTCTTTACCTCCTGAAACCGTATTGTATATGTAGATGGCCTTGTGTTGATGTGTTGTGTACTTCCTTAGGATAGCCTTATCTTACGTCCGGTTTATTAGAGGAGCATTAAAGAAATGAAAATAATTTTTGAACGTCCCGCCCTGCCGCTTTTCAAATCCCGCCCGCGGTGGTACAATACCCATAACAGAAATTTTGCCGATAAGGAGGCATTCCCTATGAAAAAGTCTGTTCTCCGTTCCTACGCCCGTCTCATCGCCCGCACCGGCGTCAACATCCAGAAGGGGCAGGAGGTGTTCATCGCCGCCGACCTGGACCAGCCGGAGTTCGTGGCCATACTGGTGGACGAGTGCTATAAATGCAAGGCCAAAAAGGTCGTGGTGGACTGGAACTACCAGCCCCTGCAGAAGCTCCACGTCCGTCACCGCAGCCTGACCACGCTCTCCAGAGTGGAGGACTACGAGTTGGCCCGCTGGCAGCACTATGTGGATACCATTCCCTGCCGCATCTACCTGCTCTCCGAGGACCCGGACGGCCTGAAGGGCATCGACCAGGAGAAGCTGGCCAAGAGCCAGCAGGCCAAGTTCCCCGTCATCAAGCCCTACCGCGACCAGATCGAGAACAAGTACCAGTGGTGTATTGCCGCTGTCCCCGGCGAGGCCTGGGCAAAAAAGCTGTTTCCCGGTCTGCGTAAGTCTCAGGCAGTGGAGAAGCTGTGGGAGGCCATCCTCTCTACCTCCCGCGCGCTGGAGGGCGATCCCCAGGCCAACTGGGCGGCCCACAACAAGGACATCCACGACCGCCGCGACTACCTGAACAGCCTGCACATCCACCAGCTGCGCTACAGAAGCGCCACCGGCACCGACTTCACCGTGGGTATGATCCCCGAGGCCCATTTCTGCGGCGGCAGCGAGCGCAGCCTGCAGGGCATTGTCTTCAACCCCAATATCCCCTCCGAGGAGTGCTTCATCTCCCCCAAGCGGGGCGAGGCCGAGGGTATCGTCTACGCCACCAAGCCACTGAGCTATCAGGGGCAGCTCATCGACAAGTTCTGGATTCGCTTCCACGCGGGCAAGGCTGTGGAGTGGCACGCCGAGCAGAACAACGACCTGCTGACCAAGCTTATCACTATGGACGAGGGCAGCGCCTATCTGGGCGAGTGCGCCCTGGTGCCCTACGACAGTCCCATCCGCCAGTCCGGACTGCTGTTCTACAACACGCTGTTCGACGAAAACGCCGCCTGCCATCTGGCCCTGGGCATGGGCTTTGCCGACACCATTAACGACTTTGAGCACAAGACCTTGGCCGAGTGCCGCGCCCTGGGCGTCAATGACTCCATGATCCACGAGGACTTTATGATCGGCTCCGAGGATATGGACATCGACGCCGTCTGCGAAAACGGCGATGTGGTCCCCGTGTTCCGCCATGGCAACTGGGCCTTCTGAAACAACAAATATCCCCCGGCGGCAGCCGGGGGATATTTCTTTTCTGCTGATGCATATACTCTCCCAAAAGCAAAAGGGAGGAACGACCATGGCACAGATCGAACCCATCACCTGGTTCCGTAATGCCCACCCGGAGCAGGGCAGCCTGCGGGTGCAGGTATCCGCCGCCCAGGGGATATTCCCCATCCCCGGCGCATCCGTGGAGGTCTACCGCGACTTCGGCGCGGTGCGGGAGACGTTCTACTCCGGCGTGACCGACAGCTCCGGCATTGCCGACAGGATACTGCTGCCGGCCCTGCCGGCATCCCTGGGGCTGTCGTCGGACACGGCGGGCATCAGCGGCACCGCCTACACCGTGGCGGTGAGCCACCCGGACTACCACTGTCCGGAGCACCAGCAGGTGCTGGTGTTTCCCTGCATCGAGTCCGTGCTGGCGGTGACGCTGCCACCGCAGCGAGAGGAGGGCTGAGCCGTGCCCTATCCCGTTATTCCGGAGTACATCACCGTCCATCTGGGCGCGCCGGACGCCCCGGCGGAGAACGTCACCGTCACCTTTCCCCGCTATATCAAGGGCGTGGCCGCCAGCGAGATATACCCCACCTGGAACGAGAGCGCCATCCGCGCCAACGTGCTGGCCCAGATCTCCGTGGCGCTGAACCGGGTCTACACCGAGTTCTACCGCAGCCGCGGCTACGATTTCGACATCACCAACAACACCCAGTACGATCAGGCATTCTCCCCGGATAAGGAGACGTTCGAGAACATCAACGCCATCGTGGACGACATTTTCAACAACTACATCGTCCGCCGGGGTAACGTGGAGCCGCTGTACGCCCAGTTCTGCGATGGCGTCCGCACCCAGTGCCGGGGCCTGTCCCAGTGGGGCAGCCAGGAACTGGCCGCCCAGGGGAAAACACCCTATGAGATACTGCAATACTACTACGGTCAGGACATCGACCTGGTCACCAACGCTCCGGTGGGGGACAGCACCCCCTCGTACCCCGGCCGGCCGCTGACCGTGGGCAGCGTGGGCGAGGACATCCGCACCATCCAGCGGGAGCTGAACCGCATCCGCAAGAACTATCCCGCCATCCCCGCTATCGCCGAGACCAACGGCGTCTTCGGCGCGGATACCGCCGCCGCCGTCCGCGCCTTCCAGCGCATTTTCAATTTGACCCAGGACGGCATCGTGGGCAAGGGCACCTGGTACCGTATCAAGTCCATCTACAACGGCGTCAAGAGCCTCTCCGAGGTCACCAGCGAGGGCCTGACCATCTCCGAGGCCCAGCGGCAGTTCCCCAAGGTCCTCCGCCTGGGCGACACCGGCATCGGCGTCCAGACCATCCGGTTCTATCTGGCGTTTCTGGGCTTCTTCCTGCCGGAGCTGCCGCCCATCCGCATCTCCGACGTGTTCGACGACGAGCTGCGGGACGCGGTGCTGGCCTTCCAGAGCACCTATGGCCTGACGGTGGACGGCGTGGTGGGGCGGAACACATGGAACGCCATCCAGAACGTCTATGAGCAGACGCTCTACCAGCTGCCCGCCAACTACCAGACCTTCGCCCGGCAGATATACCCCGGCCATTTTCTGGTGGAAGGCGACACCGGCCCGGAGGTGACGCTGCTTCAGACCCAGCTGAACCGGCTGGCGCAGCGGGACAGCGCCCTGCCCTCCGTGACCGCGGACGGCATCTTCGGCGCGGCCACCGCCGCCGCGGTCCGCACCCTGCAAAGCCGCCTGGGGTACAGCCCCACCGGCGCCGTCGGCCCGGTCCTTTGGTCCTACATCATCACCCAGGGTCAGGGCTACGGCGTGTTTTGAACAAAAAAAGAACCGCCCTCGGGCGGTTCTTTTCCGTCTTTCACACCATGCGGCAGCTCTCGCAGTCCTCGCAGGCGGGGAACTTACTCTTGTCGTAGGCGATGCCGTTCTTGTCGTAGTAGTCCTTTACCGCGGACTTCACGGCTTCCTCCGCCAGCACGGAGCAGTGCAGCTTGTGGGCGGGCAGACCGCCCAGCGCGTCCACGACCTCCTTGTTGGTCAGGGCCAGCGCGTCCTCGATGCGCTTGCCCTTGATCATCTCGGTGGCCATGGAGCTGGAGGCGATGGCGCTGCCGCAGCCGAACGTCTCAAACTTCACGTCCTCGATCTTGCCGTCCTTGATCTTCAGGT
>OKUG01000507.1_pt1 | contig 13551 bp, 10 predicted proteins | sample 1606721 | NCBI WGS metagenome assembly OKUG01 (sample SAMEA3882539, study PRJEB24775) | human gut metagenome | biome: human-associated habitat; feature: intestine environment; material: feces | place: Netherlands | collected 2009/2010
CTCTTGCCAGGCGCATAAAAATTTTGTATAATTAAATTTGTCTGTACTATTGTTTCAACGTATAAGCGAGGTTTTCAAATGCTGACAAAATACCTGAGTGTGTTCTTTATTTCGATGGTCCCCCTGATCGAGCTGCGCGGCGCGATCCCTGTGGGCGTGGCCATGGGCCTGCCGCTGTGGCAGGTGTACGTCATTGCCATCATCGGCAATATGCTCCCCGTGCCGTTCATCTTCTTCTTTGCCCGCAAGGTGCTGGAGTGGGGTGCGGATAAGCCGGTCATCGGCAAGTTCTTCACCTTCTGCCTCGAAAAAGGCCACAAGGGCGGCGCGAAGCTGAAGGCCACGGCGGGCCGCGGCCTGCCGTGGGCGCTGCTGCTGTTCGTCGGCATTCCGCTGCCCGGCACGGGTGCGTGGACCGGCACGCTGGCCGCCAGCCTTTTGGACATGGACTTTAAGTCCAGCGTCCGCGCCTGCATGGGCGGCGTGCTGCTGGCAGGCTGCATCATGGGCGCGCTGAGCGTGCTGGGCGTCTCCGCCTTCGGCGCTGTCGCGGCGTGATGCCCCAAAATTATCGTCCCGGGCTGGATGTGGTACGGCTGGCCGCGCTGCTGCCCGTGCTGTGCTACCACTATTGCATCGAGGCCGCGCGCCTGGGCTTTGCCGTGCCGACGGCGCTGATTGGCCGCGGCATGGCCGACTGGGTCGAGGTCGGGCTGGCGTGGTTTTTCCTGCTGTCCGGTGCGGCGCTCTGCCTGCAATGGCAGGGGCGGTTTGACGCCCGGCGCTACTTTGTGGGCCGCGCCGCCGCGACCTACCCGGCGTTCTGGCTGGGCTTTGGCGCGCTGTTCCTGTACGGTGAGGTCCTGCACGGCAACAACGCCGATATTCCGCGCTGGCGTGTGATTTTTTCAGTACTGGGGCTGGATGGGTATTTAGCACCCGTGACGGTCACTTTCTACAAAATCGGTGAGTGGTTTTTGGGCGTTATCCTGATTTTGTATCTCGTGTTCCCGCTGCTGCTCCGGTGCATGGAGACCGCAGCGCACCGCCGGGTGCTGGCGCTCTGCATGGCGGTGCTGGCCGTTGTCTGGCCGCTCGTCTGCCCCGCTCCGTGGGAGGCCGGGCATACGGTACTGGGCCGCCTGCCCGCGTTTGCGCTGGGGGTGTGGTTCGGCACGCTGCTGAAAAAGAACGTTCTGCCGTCCTATCGGCTGTATATCGGGCTGGCGGTCTGCCCGCTTTTGTGGGTGGACGAAGTGCCGCGTCTGGCCGTGCTGTTGGTGCTGGCGTCGGTGCTGTTCTGGGCAGTCTATGCCGCCGGGCAGCACGTACCCGCACCGCTTTGCCCCGCCCTGCGGCGGCTGGCGGGCTGGTGCTACGGCGTGTACCTGGTGCATCATGTCCTGCTGACGCTGGTATTCCTGCCGTTTGTGCAGGGGCACGGCCTGCCGCTGGCCGGGATGTTCCCGGCGTATCTCGCCGCCAGCTTTGTGCCGGCGGCGGTGCTGACGGCGGTAAGCCGCCCGCTTGGCAAGGCCATAAAAAAGCTGGCATAAAAATAAAGGACGCATGACCTTTACGGTTGTGCGTCCTTTTTATGTAGTGGGTGGCGATGGGAAGGTGTGCGGGAGGGATGAATCCCTCCCCTACAAATCAACCGCAAAAAGGTCTACGGCGGTAAGCCGCGGGCCGGGCATGCCCGGCCCCTACAATGCTGCTGAAAACTGCATCATATTATTTTGAAACACGCCGCACCGTGCGGCTGTTTTATATAAAACAAGGAGAAAAACGTAATGGATGATCTGAAAATGCAAAAGCAGACCTTGAAAAAGGCCTACAAAAAGACCAAGCGTAAGCACATTACGCCGTGGAAGATTCTGGCAATCATCTGCGCCGTGGTGATGATCGTTTCGATCCCGCTTAGCATCCTTCTGCAAAAGTTCGACAACACCATGGCGGCCCGTTTCGGCGGCAGCTTCTGGAAGCTGCAGAACGAGGACGCCAACGCCCAGTATTACACCAGCGACTTCAACTCCGCCGAGGAGATGGTCAACTACGGTCTGGCTTTGACCCAGCAGGTCGAGGCCGAGGGCGCTGCCCTGCTGATGAACAACAACAATGCGCTGCCTCTGGCTGCCGACGCGAAGGTCAGCACCTTCTCCAGCAGCAGCGTCAACCTCGTGTACGGCGGCACCGGCTCCGGCAATATTGATGCCTCCACCGCCGACACCCTGCGCACCGCCCTCGAAAAGGTCGGTGTCACCGTCAACCCCACCCTGTGGGACTTCTACACCGTCGGCGCCGGCAAGGACTACGCTCGCTCCAAGAGCGGCACGGTCGCTAAATCCAGTGAGGTCACCGCCGAGGTGCCTTGGGACGTCTACACCGACGAGGTCAAGGACAGCGTTGCCCAGTACGGCGATGCCGCCATCGTGACCCTGTCCCGCGTCGGCGGCGAGGGTGCTGACCTTTCCTATGGCGAGGTCAACTATCTGGCGCTCGACGAGAACGAGAAGGCTATGCTGCAGAACGTTGCCGAGATGAAGAAAAACGGCACCGTCAAAAAGACCATCTTGCTGATCAACTCCGCCAACGCCCTGCAGGTCGATTTCCTCAAGAACAACGAGTACGACATCGACGCCGCACTGTGGATCGGTGACGTGGGCATCTCCGGCATCAATGCCGTGGCCGAGATCCTGACCGGCAAGGTCAACCCCTCCGGCAGCCTGGTCGATACCTACTGCTACGACAACTTCAGCGCCCCCGCCATGTGGAACTTCACCCCCACCACCTACGAAGGCTATGTCGAGGGCGGCGATGTGTCCGCCAAAGCTAAGTCCTACATGATCTACCAGGAAGGCATCTATGTGGGCTACAAGTACTACGAGACCCGCTACGAGGACTTCGTCACTGGCAACGGCAACGCAGGCGACTACGCCTACGGCGACATCGTGGCTTACCCCTTCGGCTACGGCATGAGCTACACCGACTTCGACATCAGCGACATGAACGTCAGCTACAATGCCGCCGATGACACCTACACCGTCACCGTCAAGGTCACCAACACCGGCGACATGGCCGGCAAAAAGACCGTGCAGGTCTATGTCCAGAGCCCCTACACCGACTACGACAAGGAAAACGGCGTCGAGAAGTCTGCCGTTTCTCTGGTCGGCTTCGGCAAGACCGGCATGATCGAGCCGGGTGCTTCCGAGACGCTGTCCATGACCGTCAACAAGCGCGATATCGCTTCCTACGACACCTACGGTGCCGGCACCTACATCCTCGACGCCGGTGACTACTACTTCACCGCCGCCACCGATGCCCACAACGCTGTCAACAACATTCTGGCTGCCAAGGGCTACACCGTGGAGTCCACCAACGGCAAGATGACCGCCGACGGCAACGCCGACCTGACCTACACCTGGACCGAGGATGCCCTCGACACCACCACCTATGCCACCAGCGAAAACGGCACCGCCATCACCAACCAGCTGTCCAGCGCCGACCCCAACCTGTACGAGGGCATTGAGGAGACCGTGACCTGGCTGAGCCGCTCTGACTGGAACGGCACCCTGCCCACCGAAACCGTCAAGCTGGCCCTGACCGAGCTGCTTAAGAAGGACCTGAAGGACATCCGCTACGATCCTGCCGACTACGAGAGCGTTGATATGCCCACCCTCGGCGCCAAAAACGGCGTCAAGCTGTACGACATGATCGGTCTGGACTACAACGATCCCAAATGGGACGAGCTGCTGGATCAGATGACCTTCGACGAGATGAACTCCCTGATCGGCGACGCCTTCCACTGGACCATGCCCGTCAAGAGCGTGGAAGCCCCCGGCACCCGTGACGAGAACGGCCCCCAGGGTCTGACCGCCAGCCTGCTGGGCAACGACAAGAGCCAGCTGACCGCCACCGCCTTCACCTCTGAGGACGTGATGGCTGCCACCTTCAACACCGAGATCATGACCGAGATCGGCAAGGTCATCGGCAACAACTGCCTGGAAGCCGACATCGCCTGCCTGTACGGCCCCGGCAACAATATCCACCGCACCCCCTACGGTGGTCGTAACTTCGAGTATTACTCCGAGGACGGCTTCCTCTCCGGCATGATGTCCGCTTACGAAGTCAAGGCAATTCAGGACAAGGGCGTCCATGTTGTGATGAAGCACTTTGCCCTGAACGACTGCGAGCAGGATCGTATCGGCCTGGGTGTCTGGATCAACGAGCAGGCTGCCCGTGAGGTCTACCTGAAAGCCTTCCAGGCTCCCGTCGAGGTCGGCAACGCCAACGGCGTTATGATCGCCTACACCCGCTGGGGCGCTGTCTGGTCCGGCGGCAACTACGGTCTGGTCACCGGCATCCTGCGCAACGAGTGGGGCTGCGACGGCATGGTCATCACCGATAACGTTCTGACCCAGTATGTCAACGGTCCCGACGGCGTTCTGGCCGGTGTGTCCATCTACGATGCCATGATGTCCTTCGTCACCGACACCCTGCCCAAGTACAAGAACGACCCCGTCATCGTCACCGCCATGCGCGAGGCCTGCCACCACAACCTGTATGCCATCGCCAACTCCTGCGGCATGAACGGCGTGGGTGCTGACACCACCATCAAGGTCACCCGCCCGACGGTTGTCACCATGAGCATCATCATTGCCTGTGCCTCCACCTTCTTCTGCCTGCTGGGCATCGTGATGTGGATCATTGGCGGCATCAAGTTCCGCAAGACCGAAGAATACAAGGCCTACAAGGATTTCAAAAAATCCCTGAAAGCCGCTAAGAAAGCCTGATTTCTACAGAATTTCCGTAAGCTCCCCGCCGGCCCCGGCGGGGACTTTTGAGTAAGATTTCTTTTTCCACAACAAGGAGCAGCCCATGAGCGAAAATGCAAAAGCGTCCAGCGTCAATCGCGCCAAACTTTACCAGCTGGTACTGTTTCCGCTGAACAACGGTGCCACGAATGTTTATTACGTCCTTGTGCTTTCCTACATTGCCACCTTCGGCAGCAATGTACTGGCGCTGGGCACTCTGTTTGCCTCGGTCATGGTCACGGCCATGCGCCTGTGCGACGCCATCACCGACCCGATCATCGGTGCGCTGATGGACCGCACGAACGGTAAGTTCGGCAAATTCCGCCCGTTCATGGCCATCGGCAACCTTATCATGGCCGCCAGCATTCTGGTGCTGTACGGCATCACCCCGATGATCCCCGATACGATGATGTGGGCACGCTATGCCGCGTTTGTGGGCCTGTACTTTGTCTGGGTCATTGGCTACACCTTCCAGACCAGCTGCACCCGTTCCGGTCAGACGGTTCTGACCAACGACCCCAAGCAGCGCCCGCTGTTCACGATCTTCAACACCGTCGGCAGTCTGCTGGGTATGGGCGTTATGCAGTTCCTGGCTCCCATCCTTGCCAAAAACTATGAGGGCGGCTATTCCTCCGCGGGCTTCTTCCGCACGCTGGCCCCCGTGGGCATTGTGATGTCCATTGCGCTGACCATCCTGGCCATCATCGGCATCTGGGAGAAGGATCAGCCCAAGTACTTCGGCATCGGCGGCGAAAAGGCCGAGAAGGTCAAGGTCAGCGAGTATCTGCAGATCATCCGGGAAAACAAACCCATGCAGCGTCTGATGATCGCGGGCGCTGGCACGAAGCTGGCGCTCTCCATCGCCAACAACACCACGGTCCTGTGCATGCTCTACGGCTGCATGATGGGTGCTTACGATGGGCTGTACCTGCCCATGATGGTGCTGGGCTACGCCTGCAGTGTGCCGTTCTTCATTCTCTCTGTGCGTACCAGCCAGAAGAAGGGCCAGAAGGCCAGCCTGACGAAGTATGTCAGCGTCGCGCTGGCCTGCTATGTCGGCGTGCTGGTCCTGCTGCTGCTGTGGGGTCACGGTGATGCATTCCATCTGAGCCTGCTGGGCGAGAATGGTCTGTCCATCAACCTGTACACGATTCTGTTCATCCTATTCTTCGGCATCGGCTACGGCGCATACTACGCTACTGCCGACATGCCCATTCCGATGGTTGCCGACTGCTCCGACTACGAGACCTACCGCTCCGGCAAGTATATTCCGGGCATCATGGGTACGCTGTTCAGCCTGGTGGATAAGCTCGTTTCCAGCCTGTCCGCCACCGTCGTCGGCATTGCCGTGACCTTCATCGGTCTGAACAACCTGCCCACCCAGTATGACCCGTACACTCCGGGCATGAATGTGGTCGTTATCGTCCTGTTCTGCGCCATCCCGATGGTCGCCTGGGCGGCCACTCTCATCGCCATGAAGGGCTACAGCCTGACCGGCGAGAAGATGAAGGAGATCCAGGCCGTCAACGCCTGCCGCCGCGACGCGGTTGCGAACGGCATGAAGCTGGAAGATGCCATGGAAAAGTGGCAGACCGTCGACCAGCTGCCCGCGGAGTACCGCGCCTAAGCTTTAACCCTGCGATTCTCTTTGCCCTTCCATAAACGCAAAGCCCCCCGGCATCGTGATGATGCCGGGGGGCTTTGTTTAGTCTGCGTGGCAGGAAAAAAGAAAAGCCCCATGGCGGGATACGCCATGGGGGTTCTCTTTTGGTGCGGAAGATGGGACTTGAACCCACACGTCATAGACACACGCACCTCAAACGTGCCTGTCTGCCGATTCCAGCACTTCCGCTTGTTGCATTGACTGCAAGAGATATTCTAGCACAAACACCCCGGAAAAGTCAAGGCTTTTGCCGAAAAAAGATTTTGCAAAATCCCTGCCTTGTAAAGACTTGTTGGGAATGGTAGAATAAAGGCAGCAAAAAAAGGGGAGAACTGCCATGCAAAATTTAATTTTCAGCCTGAACGCGACCCTGCCGGTGTTCCTTGTCATGGTGGTGGGGTACGCGCTGGGGCAGCTCGGCTTTCTGCCGCCCGCGTTCTGCAAGGCGTCGGACAGGCTGACCTTTAAGGTGACTTTGCCGCTCATGCTGTTTCTGGACATGGGCAGCGTGGACATCCTGCACGACTTCCGGCCCAGGTTTGTGCTGTTCTGCTTTGCCGCCACCCTCGTCGGCATCCTGACCGTCTGGGCGGGGGCTAAACGTTTTTTGAAGGACAAGACGCTGGTGGGCGAGTTCGTGCAGGCGGGCTACCGCAGCAGCGCCGCCGTGCTGGGCGTGGCGTTCATCCAGAACATTTACGGCAGCGCCGGCATGGCCCCGCTCATGATTTTGGGCAGTGTGCCGCTTTTCAACATCTTTGCGGTGCTGATCTTGATGCTGGAATCGCCCGAGCAGCGCGGCGTGCCTGACCCGAAGCAGCTCTTGCGCGGCGTGGCCACAAACCCGATCCTGCTGGGCATTGTGTTCGGCACGGTCTATGCGCTGCTGCCGTTCACGCTGCCGCAGATCGCGACCAAAACCATCAGCAGCATTGCGTCGCTGACCACGCCGCTGTCGCTGCTGTCCATCGGTGCGTCGTTTGAGGGGACAAAGGCCATCAAAAAGCTCGGCCCCACGCTGGCGGCGGCGTTCATCAAGACCGTGGGCCTTGCGGCGGTGTTCCTGCCCTGCGCGGTAGCGCTGGGCTTTCGGAATGAGGAACTCGTCGCACTGCTTATCATGCTGGGCAGTCCCACGACGCCGAGCGCCTATGTCATGAGCAGGAACATGGGCCATGAGGGCGTGCTGACCTCGAGCTGCATTGCCCTGACGACCCTTCTCTCCGCCTTGACGCTGACAGGCTGGATCTTTGTTCTGCGGAGCGGGGGATACTTATAACGGAAAAAGGCTTCCCCATCGGGGAAAGCGGACTGATGCGGGCCGTGTTGCCGGCAATATCCCGTTTACGGGAAACAGTGCAAGCTTCGCCCTCATCCGACCTCGCTTCGCTCGGGCAACTTCCCCCGATGGGGAAGGCTTTTTGTTTTTTATTGCTTCTCCTCCGGCTCGGCTACGGGCACGCCGCGGTGCTCCACGGGCGTCGAAAAGACGATCTGCGTCCGGGTGCGGCCAAACTGCTGCAGGTGGTTGATGAACTGATCCAGCTCCTGCGTTGTACCGAACAGCACCTCTATCAGCATACTGTAATCGCCGGTGACGCAGTTGCATTCCACCACATGGGGGCAGCTCTGGATATAGGGGTAAAACTCCGGCTTGCGCTGGGGGTCCATGTCCAGATTGATGAACGCCTTGACCATGTAGCCCAGCTTCGGCGCATCGACCTGTGCCTGGTAGCCGGTGATGGTGCCGGAGCTTTCCAGCCGGGCCATGCGGGCCGACACGGCGGGGCTGGACAAAAACACATGGTCGGCAATTTCTTTTAACGGTGCGCGGGCGTTGTTTTGCAGAAGGTCGATGATTTTACGGTCAATGTGATCCATGGTAACACCTCGTTTTAGGCAAAAAGCTCCCGTTCGTGTGCGCCATTGCACCTGAACGAGAGCTTAGTCAGCTTTACTATGCAAAGAATTTTACCATACGGAAAACAAAAAGTAAAGTGATTTGCAAAATAAAGTAAGTCGACAACCCGGCAGCAGCCCGTCTGCCTTGTGCCTCACATATCCGGGAACACATTCCGCGCACTGATAAGTGCATTGTTATAGTACATCTCAAAATGGCAGTGGGAACCCGTGGCAGCGCCGGTGGCCCCCACATAGCCGATCAGCTGCCCCTTTTCCACGGTCTGCCCGGCCTGCACGACAAAGGACGACATGTGGGCGTACAGCGTTTTGTACCCGTTGCCGTGGTCGATCTCCACATAGTAGCCCCAGCTCATGGTGGGGTGGTTGTGCCACTGGGCGGCAATGACCGTGCCCGCGTCGGCGGCATAGATCGGCGTGCCGTAGGGGGCCGTGATGTCCACGCCGCGGTGTCCATAGGGCAGACTGGCCCACCGGCTGATGCCCGAATACCCCGGCACCGGCCAGAGAAAGCTGCCTGTGCCCAGCCTGCCGATCATGCCGCTTTTCAGCCGCGTGCCGCGGTGGATGACCTCCGGCACGGAGGCCTGCACAAGCTGCACATCCACTACGCGGGTGCTGACGACCTCGCCCGCCACGGTTGTGATCTCGCTGGTGACAAGCTCGCTGCCGTTCTGCCCGGCCTGTACGGTCTCGGTTTTGCCAAAATCCAGCCCCGCGTCCTCGATGGTCTGGGTCTCAAACGGCAGCTCCCGGGTCACGGTCTCGTACCGCACGGCCTTGACCTGCAAAAGGTCGTCCGCCCGCAGTGCGGCGGTCAGGTCGCGGTACGGTGTGATGGCCGCGGCAGGGTAGATGCCGTCCACCAGCCGCAGGGCGTGGACAAAGTCGGTCTGCACACCGTCGGTCTGCCACGGCGCACGCACGGCGTACAAAAACTGCCGCAGGTGGTCGCCCTCGTCGGTGACGAACCGCAGCGCGCCGTCCAGATAGACGGCGGTGCCCTCGGTGATCTCGCCGCCTGCGGCGCGCAGGATGGCATCTGCGGTCTCGCGCTCGGTCATGGGGCGGGTGTCGGCGTCGGCCATGACAAGGGTGTACGCGGGTTGGACGTCCCAGTCGGCCACGCCGGTCAGGCGGGCCTGTACGTCGGCGCGGGCTGCGTCGAACGCCTGCTCGTCTGTGACATAGCCCACGACCTGCCCGCCGACCTCGACCCGCAGCACAAAGGGCCGCGCCAGCGCGGTGCGCACGAACCATGCCAGCACCCCGGCGGCCAGCAGCGGCATGGCGTACCCCGCCAGCTGCCGCGGATGGGTGAGCGCTGCTTTAAAGCTGTCCGCCGCCCGCACTGCGGGCCGCAGCACCACAGCCAGCAGCGTAAGCAACGCCCGCGCCGCGCCGTGTGCCAGCGCCGCCAGCCCGCGTCCAACGCGCACCGCGGTGTATTCCACATGGAAGCCTGTGTAGTATAGAAAATCTCCGAAGGTCAAAGCAATACACGTTCCTTTTAGCTTTCCCGTAGGGGCCGGGCATGCCCGGCCCCTACGCGGCATTTAATGCGTCGGCACAAACCCCAGCGGGTCCACTCTGCTGCCGTCCACGCGCAGCTCCAGGTGCAGATGATACCCGCCGCCCGCGCCGTAGACATTGCCGGTGTTGCCCACATACCCGAGCAGGTCGCCCTTCTGCACGGCGGCCCCCTGCGCCACGGCGATGCTGCTCATGTGGGCGTACAGGCTGTCGTACCGGTGGCCGTCGTCCGCGGTGCCGTGGCTGACCTGCACGCAGTTTCCGTAGCTGTTCATCGTCCGCGCGGCGCTGACGACACCGTCCGCAATCGCATAGATGGGCGTGCCGCCCGGCGCGGCAAAATCGGTGCCGCGGTGGGGGATGCCCCAGGGGTCCGGCTCGGCAAACTGCGTCGTGATGCGCCCGTAGCTGTCCAGCGGGCAGCGGAAGTCAAGGCTCGTCAGGTGCAGGTCCGCCGTTGTGTAGCGTCGGCTCTGCTCCCGCACATAGGCGTCCAGTGCGGCGGTGGCGTCCTCATACGCCTTTTTCGCGGCGTCGGTCACGGCGGCCTGTGCCTGGGCCGCGGCCTGCTGGGCGGTCAGCGTGCTGTTCGCGTCGAGCAGTGCGGCCTCCAGCGCGGTCTGCGTGTCGGCCAGCGCTGCCTGCTGCTGCTCAAGTGCCGCCTTGGCATCGGCGGCCTGCCGGGCAGCCTCGTCCGCCGCGGCGCGGGCCTGCTCCAGTGCGGCGGCCTCGGTGTCCAGCTCGGCCAGAACCGTGCTGTTCCGCGCGCTCATCTGCTGCAAAACCGCGTCGAACGTCAGCAGCTGGTACAGGCTTTTGGCCTGTGCCAGCAGCCAAACGGCTCCGCCGCCGTCCAGCCGCTGCATCGCGCGCAGCTGCTCACGGCAGACGGCCAGCCGTGCGTCGTACTCGGCCTGCTTGGCGTCCAGTGCGGCGCGGGCAGCGTCCGCCGCGGCCTGCCGCTCGTCCAAAACGGTCTGTGCATTTTGCACGGCGGCGGTCACGGCGGTAATTTGCCCGGCCAGCTCGGCGGCCTGCCCGGTCAGGGCGGCAACCTCGCTCTCGGTCTGCGTCTTTTCGTTTTGTAATTCTTCCAGGGCCGACTGTGCGGCTTCGTACTCCTGCCGCGTCTCGGTCTGCTTTTGCGTTAATTCGCCCTTTTTATCATCCGCGTAAGCGGTCAGGCCCGAAAAAAGGGTACAAAAAAGCAGCCCCGCCGCCAGAGCAGCGGCGGGGAAGTGCCTGTATTTCATCTTGTTACTCCGCTAATAGGGCAGTCCCAGTCAGGTCTGCGGGCGCGCTGTCCTGCCGTGCCTCAAAGTGCAGGTGCGGCCCGGTGGAATTGCCGGTGCTGCCCACATATCCCAAGACCTGGCATTGAACTACGGACTGCCCGGCAGAGACGAGCGACGACTTCAAGTGCTGATACTCCGTTTCCAGCCCGCCGCCGTGGTCAAGGACGACATAGTTGCCCTTTTCAACATCGTAGTCGGCGGCGGTCACGATACCACCGGCAACGGCGTAAACCTCCGCGCCCTCCTCAGCGGCAAAGTCAATGCCGGGGTGGCCGTTTTCGGGGTCATAGCCGCTGACCTGCGGCGGGGGCGCGACCGGCAGGGTAAAGAGATCCACGCCGGAAAGGGCTGCGGCTCCATCGGCGGCAGTCACCTGGTCGGAACTCGCATTGCGCACAGCTTCGGCCAGGATTTCATCTGCCTTTTCCTGCGTCAGTTCGGCGGCATCGCTGCCGTCGTAGGCGGTAAAATAGCGCGGCTCCACCAGCGTGCCGTTGACATGCATCTCAAAATGGCAGGCGTTGCCGGTTGTGTAGCCGGTATGCCCCACGTACCCGATGACCTGACCGGCGGTCACGGTCTGTCCGACCTGCACGGCGCAGGACTTCATGTGGGCGTACAGCGTGACCCAGCGCAGCCCGTCGGCGTCGGTACCGTGGTCGATCTCCACAAAATTGCCCCAGCTGTAATGCTCCTGCGCGGCCAGCACAACACCGTCCGCGGCGGCGTAAATCTCGGTGCCCTCGGCGGCATGCAGGTCGTCGCCCCGGTGGCCGCTGTCCTTGCTCATGAAGCGGGAAATGTATTTGTACTGCACCGGGCAGGCAAACCGCGGACTGTTGGCGGCGTCGTTCAATGTCGGCAGCGTCGCGGCGGGCATGACTGCGGGCGTCTCCGTGGGCGCAGGTGTCGGTGTCGGCGCTGCAGTCTCGGCAGTGGCGGCGGGCGGCTCCGGCGCGGCGTGGGCTGCCTCCACCTGCGGGCGCACCATGCAGGCTGTCACGCTGACGCCCACGGCCACGGCGCAGAGCGCCAGCGCCCCCGCACCCAGACGGCGGTAGTGCAGCAGGTGCACAATGCGCTCTTTCACGCTGCCCTGCCCGAAGGCAAGACTTCCGGGTGTTCGGATGGGGCGTCCCTGCATGGCAAACTGCAGCAGGCTCTCACAGTAGGTGCCGCGCTCTGCCAGCGTGCAGCCCTGCACGGCAGCCTCGTCGCAGGCGGCCTCCATGTCATGCTCAAAGGCGCGCAAGGCCAGCCACGCCAGCGGATTGAACCAGTGCAGGCAGACGACGGCATAAAACAGCGGCTTCACCAGCGGGTCGCGGCGGCGGATGTGGGTCCGCTCATGCAGCAGCACAGCCTGCCGCGCCGGGCCTTGCAGGCTGTCCGGCAGGTAGACGCGCGGGCGCACAAAGCCCAGTGTGAACGGCGTGGGCACGCAAGCCCCGCCGTAGCAGCCGTCGGGCGTTTTGCAGGCCAGCGCCACACAGCGCTTTAATTTCAGGTAGCCGACGGCTCCGCGCACAGCCAGCACCAGCACACCGACCAGCCAGACCGCCGCCAGCGCGTGCCACGGCGTCAGCCGGGCGTACCAAGGCAGCGGGGCCGCAGCTGCGGCTGCGGCGGGGGCAGGGGGCAGCTCCTGCACGGTGTCGGCGGCAGCGGCCAGCGGGGCGCTCTCCGGGCGGGGCAGCTTCAGCGGGATGCCCCACGGCAGCACAAACCGCAGCCCTACGGCCAGCCACAGCCAGCACAGGAGACGACTGGGCGCATGGGCGCGGCGCAGGGCCCTGCAGACCAGCCACGCCGCCAGCGCGGCCACACCGCCGCGGGCGCTCAACAGCAAAAAGGCAAGAACGGTACTGCGCATGGCTATTCCTCCTTATAGCGGGCGGCGTCGAGCAGCGCACGGATCTCGGCGGCCTCGGCGTCGCTGATGGGCTTTGAGTTCAAAAACGCGGCCACGAACCGCGGCAGACTGCCGTCAAAGGTCTTGTCCACCACTGCGGCGCTCTCGGCCTGCTGGACGTCCTCCTTTTTAATAAGGCTCGTCACGCGGCCATCGGCGTTTTGCAGCACGCCGCGCTCACAGAGTTTTTTTAAAACGGTGTAGGTCGTGCTTTTTTTCCAGCCCAGCCCCTCGGCGGCCAGCGCGACCAACTGCCCGCTGGGCAGCGGCTCGTTGTCCCACACAAGGCAGGCAAAGCGGTATTCGCCGTCAGCAAGGCGAAGCGGTTCATGGTTCAGCATAGGGAAAACTCCTTTTGGTTTATTGCAATAGACCTGTCTCTGCCTATAGTCTACTACGATAGACCAAAAATGT
>OKUG01000512.1_pt1 | contig 13481 bp, 9 predicted proteins | sample 1606721 | NCBI WGS metagenome assembly OKUG01 (sample SAMEA3882539, study PRJEB24775) | human gut metagenome | biome: human-associated habitat; feature: intestine environment; material: feces | place: Netherlands | collected 2009/2010
CAACGTGCCGCCGCAGGGCGGCCGCAAGCACCCGCAGCAGGAGTTCATCCAGATCGACACCACCAACATCCTGTTCATCTGCGGCGGTGCCTTTGACGGTCTGGACAAGTATATCCTGCGCCGCACCGATAAGTCCGCGCTGGGCTTCGGCAGTGCGCTGAAGGATAACTCCACCGAGGCTGAGCGTGCATTGCTGCGCAAGGTAGAGCCCCACGATCTGGTCAAGTTCGGCCTGATCCCGGAGCTGATCGGCCGTCTGCCGGTCATCACCGTGCTGGACGATCTGGACGAGGATGCACTGGTGCGCGTGCTCAAGGAGCCCCGCAACAGTCTGGTCAAGCAGTATAAAGAGCTGCTGGGCATGGATAACGTGGAGCTTACCTTCACGGACGAAGCTTTGCACGCCATTGCCCGCAAGACCATCGAGCGCAAGACCGGTGCCCGTGGTCTGCGCAGCGTGATGGAAAGCATTCTGCTGCCCATTATGTACGAGGTACCCAGCGATGCCACCATTATCCGCGTGACCGTGGACGAGGACACCGTGGAGGGCGGTGAGGCACATCTGGAATACGGTGCCGTGCGCAAACGCTATAAAAATCAGGCCGCTCTCAGCTGACGGCATCGCCGCACAGCAGGGGAGTGTACCTGCCTAAAAGCCCTGTTTCGAAAGCTTTTTGCTTTTGGCAGGGCTTTTTGCTTTCAAATTCTTGTTTCTGACAGGAAAATGTACTATAATAGCAAAGTATGGATCGTGCGGCGTGTGTTCTCTGGCAGGGGCATACCGCAAAAGACGAGCCATAGTATTGGGTAACAGGAAGAGTACTATAAAGGAGTGTGTTTTCAATGGCAAATTACCACGAGATGGATCGCGATGCGCTGACCGCTGAAAAGGCAGCGCTGGAACAGGCTTATAAAGAGTTTCAGGCAAAGGGTCTGAAGCTGAACATGGCACGCGGCAAGCCCGGCCCCCACCAGATGGATCTGGCAATGGACCTGCTGAAGATGACCGACTACACCACGGATGCAGGCACCGACGCCCGCAACTACGGCGAGCTGGAGGGTCTGAGCGAGGCTCGCGCCCTGTTTGCAGATGTGTTCGGCGTAAAGCCCAACGAGGTGTTCGTGGGCGGCAACTCCAGCCTGCAGCTGATGTATAACCTCATCAACATCGGTTATGTGTTCGGCTTCCCGGAGTCTCCCTGCCCTTGGTCTCAGGTAGAGAAGCGCAAGTTCCTCTGCCCGGTGCCCGGCTATGACCGTCACTTTGCTATCACCGAGGAGTTCGGCTTTGAGCTGATCAGCGTGCCCATGACCCCCAACGGCCCCGATATGGACGTTGTGGAAAAGCTGGTGGCTGAGGACGATACCATCAAGGGCATCTGGTGCGTGCCGCAGTACTCCAACCCCGATGGCTACACTTACAGTGATGAGACCATCGAGCGCTTTGCCAAGATGAAGACCGCCGCCCCGGATTTCAAGATCTTCTGGGATGAGGCCTACATCGTCCATCACCTGACCGAGGAGATCATCGAGACCCCCGTGCTGCTGAACGTGAGCAAGAAGTATGGCACGCAGGATCGCGTGTTTATGTTCACTTCCACCAGCAAGATCACCTTCCCGGGCGCCGGTGTTTCTGCCATTGCATGCAGCGACAACAGCATGAAGTATATGTGCAAGCGCTTTTCAGTGATGATCATCAGCTACGATAAGATGAACCAGCTGCGCCATGTCCGCTTCCTGAAGAACAAGGAGGGCGTTCTGGCACACATGGCAAAGCACCGCCGCCGTCTGGTGCCCTGCTTCGATGCCGTTAAGACCGCTTTTGCCGCCAACCTCACCCCCTGCGGCGATATTGCCCACTGGACCAACCCCAAGGGCGGCTACTTCATCAGCCTGTATGTCATGCCCGGCTGCGCTAAGCGCGTGGCGGAACTGTGCAAGAACGCAGGTCTGGTGCTGACCGGTGCAGGCTCTGCTTATCCGTACCACAAGGACCCGCAGGATTCTCATCTGCGCATCGCCCCCACTTACCCCAGTCTGGACGAGGTGGAGACCGCTTCCGAACTGCTGTGCGTCTGCGTGCGTCTGGCTGTTGTGGAAAAGCTGCTGGCTGATATGGCCTAAGGCTTAAAATAATTTGTATATTCTCCTCTGCGGGGCTCTTTGCAGGGCTGGCAGGGGAGTTTTATCACAGAAAGGTCGGCACGACGGCTGCTCTGTGAGGAGAGGAACCGTCGGCAAAACTTGCGGTTCACAACAAAAACGGCTGCGGCTGCACAGCCGCCGCTTTTGGAGGTTCCCGACTTATGAAAACAAAAGGCAAAGCATGGCAGCTGGTCGTTACCGCGCTGCTGATCGTTGTATTTGTCTACACCGCCTTTTTTGGCGTGGCAGCAAAATACGGCGATGTGACCACCACCTATATCAAAGGTGCAAAGGATATCCGCTTTGGTGTGGATATCAAAGGCGGCGTCAACGTCACCTTTGTGCCCTCGGATGGCTATGATGCCACGGACGAGCAGCTGGATGCCGCCCGTCTGGTCATCGAGAACCGTCTGGTCGCGTTGAACGTGACCGACTACGAGCTGTATGTGGACAACAACTCCGACAGCCTGATTCTGGAGTTTCCGTGGCAGTCCGGCGAGACGGATTTTGACCCCGAGTCTGCCATTCAGGAGATCGGCACCACCGCCTACCTGACCTTCCGCGAGGGAGCCAGCAAGGACGGCGAGCTGATTTTGGACGGCTCCATGGTCGAAAGCGCTTCGGCGCAGTACGGCGCTGTGAGCAACGGCGGCAGCTCTGAGTATTACGTTGCCCTCAAGTTCACCACCGAGGGTGCCAAGGCTTTTGGCGATGCCACCACTAAGCTGGCCGCCGATAAGGGCAGCATCAGCATCTGGCTGGACGACGAGAACGTGAGCACCGCCACCGTCAACACCGCCATTACCGACGGACAGGCCATCATCACCAGCTCTGCCTCCAATCCCTTTACGCAGGATGCCGTGGTCAAGATGGCACGCCAGATCAACTCCGGTGCGCTGCCCTTTGCCCTGAGCGTAGACAGCTACTCCACCGTGAGCCCCAGTCTGGGCGAAAACAGCCTTGGCGCCATGGTGCTGGCAGGCCTGATCGCCTTTGCCCTCATTGTGGTGTTCATGACGGTGCTGTACCGTCTGCCGGGCTTTCTGGCCTGCATCGCGTTGGCCGGTCAGGTGGCGGCTACGCTGGCCTTTGTATCCGGCTATTTCCCGGTGTTTGAAAGCTTTACCCTGACCCTGCCCGGCATCGCAGGTATTATTCTGGCCATCGGCATGGGCGTGGATGCCAACGTCATCACCGCCGAGCGCATCAAGGAGGAGCTGAAAAACGGCAAATCTCTGGACGGCGCACTGAAGAGCGGCTTTGCCCGCGGTCTGACCCCTATCATTGACGGCAACGTGACCATCGTCATCGTGGCCATCGTGCTCATGGGCGCCTTCGGCCCCTCGGATGGCCTGTTTGCCAAGACACTGCACTTTGTATTCTTTGCCTTCGGCCCCTCTACCGCAGGCACCATCTACGCCTTCGGCTATACGCTGCTCACCGGCGTGCTGCTGAACTTTGTGTTTGGTGTGTTCGCTACCCGTGTCATGATCCGCGGCGCAGCCGCCATCAAGGCACTGCGCAATCCGTGGCTCTACGGCGCTGCAAAGCCCGGGCAGGAGAAGGCAGAAAAGAAGCCGGTGAATTTCGTTGCCCTGCGCAAAAAGTTCCTGACCTTCTCTGCCTGCCTGATGGCAGTTATCCTGCTGTGCGCCGCGGTGTTCGGTGTGCATCTGGATACCGAGTTCACCGGCGGTGCTATGATCACCCTGTCCTACGAGGGCAGTTTTGATCAGTCTGCTGTGCAAAAGACCGCTGCTGCGGCGCTGGAAAACACCGGCCTGACCCTGCAGACCGGTGAGAACGTGGCCACCGGCGACCAGACCCTGAAGATCTCCATGCCCGGCACCGAGACCGTGACCACCGAGCAGGTGGAGAACCTGCTGGATTCCTTGAATGAGAACTACCCGGACAACCAGTTTGCCCAGCTGTCTCTGAGCAACGTCAGCGCAGCCATGGGCACTAAGTTCCTGCAGAAGAGTCTGGTGGCTGTGGTGTTTGCACTGGTGCTCATTCTGCTGTATATCGCCCTGCGTTTCAAGAACATCGGCGGTCTGACCGGCGGTATGATGGCAGTGCTGGCGCTGGTCAACGACCTGATGGTGGTGTTTGGCACCTTTGTGCTGCTGCGCACCGCACTGGACGGCAACTTTATCGCCGCCATGCTCACCATCCTCGGCTACTCCATCAACGATACCGTTGTGGTGTACGACCGTATCCGTGAGAACCGCGCTCTCATGGGCAAAAAGGGCAGCTTTGAGGAGCTGGTCAACCAGTCGGTCAATCAGTCTGCCCGCCGTACCCTGATCACCACCATCACCACCGTGATGGCACTGGGTGTGATGTGCATCGTGGCAAAACTCTATGGTCTGGACAGCATCTTTACCTTTGCATTCCCGCTGATGATGGGTATGATCAGCGGTGTGTACACCTCTCTGTGCGTTTCCACCTCGGCATGGGTGCTGTGGAGCGAGCGCAGCAAAAAGAAGAACTGAGGCGGAGGAACAAGAGATGAAGTGCCCTTATTGCGGTGCGGAGGAATCCAAGGTGATCGACTCCCGCCCCACGGAAGATAACGAGCGCATCCGCCGCCGCCGCGAGTGCCTGAACTGCCACATGCGCTTTACCACCTACGAGGTGGTGGAAACAGTGCCGCTGGTGGTCATCAAAAAAGACAACTCCCGTGAACCTTTTGACCGGCAGAAGCTGTTCAACGCCATGTTGCGCGCCTGTGCCAAGCGTCCTGTCAGCTACGAAACGCTGGAACGTGCCGTCAGCAGCATCGAGCAGTCCCTGTTCAGCTCCTATGACCGCGAGATCCCCAGTGTGCGCATCGGCGAGCTGACCATGGAGGAACTGAAAAAGATCGACGAGGTGGCCTATATCCGCTTCGCTTCGGTCTACCGCCAGTTTGCGGACGTGGAAAGCTTCCTTGACGAACTGAAAAAGCTTGTGGGCGACCGCAAGGAAAATCAGTAAACTATAATTTAAGACCGAGAGATGCTTTTGGGCGTCTCTCGGTCTGTTTTTTGTAAAAAATTGCTTGTCACGGCCTGCAGGACGCGACAAGCGTGAAATATAATTTGTGCCGCTTACACCAGCCGCCGGGCAAGCCATTCCAGCCGCTCCACCTCCACCTGTGCGCGGCGCAACTCACCCAGCGCATCCTCTGTGGCTTGCTGCTCAAGGTATCCGTCTGCCGCCCGCAGTGCAGCTTCCAGCTCCGTGTAGTCGGCCGTGCGCAGCAGATGGCTCATAGTCTCTCGCATGGTGTCGCACAGCTCTGCACCCTCGGCAAGTGCCTGCCGTGCAGTGGAAAAATCTTTCTGCCGTACTGCCTCAAGGGCGCAGTCCAAGTCGGCTGAGATATCCTGTGCAAAGCCCTGCACCCGTCCGCTGCTGTAAAGGGATACTGCCAGCAGCGCGGCCACAATCAGGATACACGCATAGATTCGCTTCATCCTTTTCCTCCCGGCTGGCGGCCTTCCTTCTTCAGCAGAAAATAGTCCTCGGTCTCGTTGCCGATAAGCAGTAAGATCTCCTGTGGCAGCACCGTGTTTGCCGTGGCGGTGCGTTCCAGCCACGCACGGTCCTTGCCGCACCAGCGCAGATTATCCTCCAGTACCTGCCCGTCCAGCACAAAGGGGATGGTGGCCTGTGTCTGCTGTACCTTCAACTGCAAGTCTGCTAGGGTAGCCGCTTCATGCTCCGGGCGCAGCGCCGCCGACAGTGTGCCGTTTGTTTCGATTACGGCGTAGGACACCCTGCGCGGGTCGAAGATATCCTTGCCGCGCAGCGCCTCCATTAGGTCGGCGGTGGTCAGCCGCAGCATCCGCAAAGCGTTCTGGTCGATCTTTCCGTCCAGAATGACCGTTTTGGGACGCCCGGAGAGAAAATTGAAGAACTTCTGGCTGCGGAAACTCACCACCGACCCCAGCAGCTCCAGTGCCGCAATGAGGAACAGCGGGATGAGGCTGGCGGTGATGGGCACATCCTCCGATTCAATGGAGATGGACGCCAGATTAGAGATCAGGATGGTGGATACCAGCTCCTCCGGCTGCAACTCTCCCAGCTGACGCTTGCCCATCAGCCGCATGGCAAACAAAACGCAGAGATACAAAATAATAGTGCGGCAAAGCAGCAGTTTCATGCACAAACCCTCCCGGTGCGGTGTGCGCGGCGTATTCCGCTGCGGCAAAGCGGGTATACTGCACACACAAAGGAGTGATGGATGTGCAGCAGCTTTCGCAAAGCCTTGCGGAAAACCTGTCCGCGCTTGATGCTAGGTTTGGCAAATCGGCAGATTATTATGCGAAGAAGATCGTTTTGTACGGCTGCTCAGGGTGCATCGTAATGTTTGACGGCATGGCAAGTCTCGATTCACTCTGGGAGCTATTGCTGGAGGCCGCCGGCCGTCAGTCTGCCTCGGTCCGCCTTACCGGTGCACAGGCCTATGCGCATATCCTGCACGGCTCAGCTTTTCCAGCCGAGAGCACCCCGGTGCAGGATATGCCGCAGCTCGTAGCGCGGCTGACGGCGGGCATGGCGGTGCTGCTTTTAGAGGGCTGCAGCAGCGGCATCGCCTTCTCGGTGCAGGGGCTCAAATTCCGCTCCGTGGAAGAGCCATCCGCCGAGGGCAACCTGCGCGGCAGCAGGGAAGGCTTTACCGACCTTCTGCGGGTGAATCTGAGCCTTCTGCGCCGTCTTGTCCGCACCGATACCCTTGTGCAGGAGGCCGCACAGGCGCACACTTGCTGCAATACCGAGTACGTTCTTTGCTACTGCAAGGACCGTGCCGACCCCGCCATGGTGCGCCGGGTGCGCACCATTTTGCAAAGCGCACGGCCGGAGCTGCTGCTGGATTCCAGTTATTTCGTGCCGTGGCTGCTGCCCGGCAAGGCGCGGCTATTCACCCCGGTACACTACACCGAGCGCCCGGCGGTCGCCGCCGCAAAGCTCTGCGAGGGCAAGCTGGTAATTTTAGTCAACGGCAGCCCCTCGGCGCTGGTGCTGCCCGCTTTGTTCAGCGAGCAGTTCGAGTGTCTGGACGATTACGCCTCTACGGCGGCGTTCTCCTCTTTTTTGCGGGTGCTGAAGTACTTTTCCTTCTACCTTACGGTGTTTTTGCCGGGGGTCTTTGTGTGCGTGGCGGTGTATCTGCCGGAGCTGCTGCCCCCGCAGCTTCTGTACAAGATCGAAGCAGCTGAAAAAGCCACCCCGCTGCCCCTGTTTGCCGAGATGCTGCTGGTGATCCTGCTCTTAGAAATCATCCGGGAGGCCGGGCTGCGGATGCCGCAGTCGCTGGGGCACTCGGTCAGCCTGGTGTCGGCGCTCATCATTGGCGATGCCGCCATTGCCACCGGGCTTATGAGCACCCCGGTCATCTTTGTGGCCAGCATCACGGCCATTGCAGTCTTTGTCACCCCGGGTCTGTACGAGCCTGCCACCCTGCTGCGCATCGGCACGGTGCTGTTGGCAGGGCTTGCCGGACCAGTGGGACTGGCAGCAGCGTTTTTCGGCTTTTTGCTCAGCCTCGTCAGCACCGAAGCATTGGGTGTGCCGTATCTTGCGCCGCACCCCTTCCCGCAGCAGCCGCTTTCCGAGGACGGCGTTCTGCGCCGCAACTACCGGCAGCTGTCCCGGCAGGGGTTCAATATCTGGCAAAAGCGGGAGAGAGGGAGAAAGCAGTCATGAAGCAGCAGACAGAACGTTTCACCCCGGCGGCGTTGACCCTCAGTGTGGTAACTGCAGCGCTGGCAGACGGCATCCCGCCGGGCGTCCCGGTGCGCCGGGCGCTGTGGCTGGGCGCGGTCAGCACGGTGTGCCTGTGCATTCTTTCGGCGCTGGCAGCAGCGGCTTTGCAGGACAAAGCGCCCTCCTTTGCGGTGCGGCTGGCGCTGACAGCCGGGCTTTTTATGGAGCTGATGCACACCCTCGTGCAGGCACAAGGGCTGTGCACGGCAGAGTTTTCCTCCATGGCGCTGCTGGGCTTTCTGCCACTGCTGCTCTGGGCGGGGTGGTGCATCCGTCCCGCAAGCTGGAACGCCTCGGCGCGGGTGCTGTGGTGGTTTGTAGCCGTGGGCGGCGTGGTCTGCCTGCTGGGGCTCGCCGGTCAACTGCACTGGTACCGCCTGTTCCCTCCGGCACAGCCGGCCGCAGCAGGTTGGAACGTACCGGTCTACGCTGAATATTTTGCCGGAGCCCTTCTGTGCAGTGCACGGTCTGCCCGCCGCACGGTCTGGCTACCGGTATGGGGCTTTGCGGTTCAGGCAGCGGCTTTGCTGGGCAGTGCTTTGCTGTTTGGCAGCGGAACCTACCCCCGGCTGGAGTTGCTGCGGGCGTGGAGTGGCGGCAGCTTTTCCCGCATGGATGCGCTGCTTTTGCTGCTGTGGCTGCTGTGTGCTGTCTACCGGGCAGCCATGCTGTGTGCCGCTATCCGCTTGCTCTGGCAGCAGCCGGAAGCCGAGGTGCAGCCATGAGAAAACAGAAATCTTGCAAACCGCTGCTGTATTTGCTTCTAACAGGATGGTGCCTTTTATTCCTGCGCTGCGAAAGCACCGAGAAAAGCATGGTGCGGGCGGTGTATCTTTCACAGACAGGGCAGGGGTATCAGGCAGGGCTGCTCTATCAGGCACCGCAGGCCGCCGCCGATGCCGCCGAAGCCTCTGCCGCGTTACAGTTTGTGCAGGCAGAGGGGCAAACGATGGAACAGGCGCTGGCTGCGGCAGAGCAGGCACTGCCCCAAACCGCAAGCTACCGCCTGTGTGATTATCTGCTGCTGCCAAAAGCGGCAGAGTCCTTATTAACAGAGTACGAGCAGCTGGTACTGCGGCGCGGCTGCGGACGCACGGCGGCAAGGCTGCTTTGCGCAGAAGGAGAGACAGGCCACCTTGCCACACGGGCCGCCCTGCCGGATGCTCTGATGGCACAAATAAAGGCCGCAGCACCCACCGCACCCCGGCTGTATCAGCATACAGAGCCGGGGCTTCTGCCCATTCTCCGGTGGAACGCGGAAGAGATAACGATACAGGAGGGCGGTGTTCTGCACACCGTAGCGGGCGATACGCCCTTGTCCTCGGAGCAGGCCGAGGTCTACCGGCTGCTTACCGGGCAGGGCGGCACCCGGCAGCTCTGGCTGGAAGGGGAGCGCATCGGCATCCGGCGCTGCATCGTTTCAGTCACCTTGCAAAAGGCGCAGGTGCTTGTGCGGCTGGACTGTCAACGCGCTGCCCACAGCCCATTGCCCACGCAGGCGCAGCGGCAACAGCTTGCGGCGCAGTGCACCGCACTTTTGCAAAGCTGCTGGCAGCAGGGCGTGGATGTGCTGCACCTGCAAGCCCGGGCAGCGCTGCGGAGCGGCAGCGGCGCAAGCTTTGACCCAACAAAAAACGCCTGCCCGCAATGGCGGACAGACGTGCATTTCATGCCGTATTAAGAGGCGGTAGGAAAGGTGACAGTGATGGTGGTGCCAACGTCTACCTGACTTTCCAGCTTGATGCGGGCGTTGTGGATACGGGCAATATGCTTGACGATGGCAAGCCCAAGCCCGGTGCCGCCGGTGGCCTTGCTGCGGCTCTTGTCCACCCGGTAGAAGCGCTCGAACACGCTGGCCTGAGCTTCCCGCGGGATGCCGATGCCGTTGTCGGCCACGGTCAGGGAGCAGTGTCCGTCCCGGTTGCAGGTGGTGATGATTTGTACCTTACCGCCCGGGCGGTTGTAGCGGATGGCGTTGTCGCACAGATTCTGGCACAGTTCATCCAGCAGCGCGCGGCTGCCAAGCACCAGGGCGCTCTCGCCCAGATAAGTCAGGGAGATATAGGCGCGGCGGGCGTTCAGTTTCTGGCGCTCCACACACTCCTTGGCAACCTCCAAAAGGTCTACCGTTTCCATTACGGGGGTGTCCCCGGTCTCGCTTACAGTGTCCAACTTGGAAAGCTGCAAAATATCGTTGACCAGCTGGATCATCCGGGATGCTTCCACATGGATCTTCCGGGCAAAATCCGGGATGTCTTTGGGCTGTGCAATGCCTGTTTCAATGAGCTCTGCATAGCCGGAGATGCTGGTAAGCGGCGTTTTGAGCTCATGACTGACATTGGCCGTAAACTCCTGCCGCATTTTTTCATTGTTCTCCCGCAGCAGGCGGTCCGAATGGATGCTCTCTGCAAAAGGAATGAGCTCTTTGTAGGGCACATTGTCCTGGATGCGGTCAAGATCATCCGTCATCTTCAGCACCGGCTGTACAAGGCTTTTGGTCAGCAGCCCGGCCATGAGTGCAGCCGCGGCCATCATCAGCACACAGCTCAGGATGATGGCGGGGATGGCATCATCGTAGATAGACCAGGTCGTCTCAGAATCCTGAGCTACGCGCAGGATCTCGCCGCTGGGGAGCAGGAGAGCGTAGTAATAGGTTTCATATCCGGTGGTCTGGGAATCGCGGCAGTCGCGCCCGACCCCGCTTTGCATGGCCTGCTGGATCTCCGGGCGGGATAGATGGTTTTCCATCTGCTGGTCAGTGGCGGATTCAAACACCACACTGCCATCTGCTGCGATCAGGGTAATGCGCAGGTCACCGTTGACGAACACGGAGAGCTGATCCGGAGAGGAAAGCTGTTCGTATCCGGCGGAAACCAGATCGGCCTGATGCTCCAGTGAGGTCCATGCCTGTTCCCGGAACGCTTTGTGAAAAACGAAGAGACAGAGCACGGCGGTGCAGACCAGACCGACGAAGCCCATGAAAAACAGCCGGTAACTGATTTTTTCTTCCATGCTCTGCGGTTTCATTCTTCCTCGCCCTCCTCACTGTCGGCCAGCTTGTAGCCGACCTTGCGCACGGTGCAGATATATCTGCCCGCGTCCCCCAGCTTTTTGCGCAGGGTGCGGATGTGCATATCCACGGTGCGGCTTTCAACAGAAATATCGGTGCCCCAGACCACCTGCAGAATGGTCTCGCGGGTCACAACAAGGTTCGTGTTTTCCAGCAGCAGGCGCAGCAGGCTGTATTCCTTGTAAGTCAGGTCAATATGGGTGCCGTTCACAGTCACGCTGTGGCGGGCGTTGTCCAGCAGGATCTCATGGAAGGCATAAACATTCTGCTTTTCCTCGGGGGCAGAGCGGCGCAGGGCGGCCCGCACCCGGCTCAGAAATTCCATGATGCCAAAGGGCTTAGTGATGTAATCATCTGCACCGCAGTCCAGCCCGCGCACGGTATCCAGTTCACTGGATTTTGCTGTGACCATGATGATGGGCAGGCGGCGCAGAGCAGGGGTATTGCGGAGTTTTTTCAGAATGGAGAAACCGTCCTCACCGGGCAGCATCACATCCAGAATGACCAGCTCAGGCTCTGCGGTGCGCATGGTCTGCCAGAAAGGCTCAGAGGTTTCAAAGCTTTGCACTTCGTATCCGCTGGATTGCAGTGCATATTGCTCCAGCTCGCGGATGGCGGCATCGTCTTCTACAATGTAGATCATTTGTTGGGTTCCTCCTTTGCGGCTGCGGGTGCAGTGTCGCTGTCAGGGAAGAGATAGCGCTCACGGTAACGATCCAGACGGCGCTGGAACTGTTCGCTTTCCTTGGTCTCGTTGCCGTAGCGCAGGTCGTTCAGATAAGCGTGGGTATCAAAGCTGTCCTGTGCCACCTCGATCTGGGCAACAGCTACATTGCTGCAGTGGTCGCAGACACGCTCGTAGTTGGTCAGAAGATCTTCCAGAACAAAACCATACTCAATGGAACAGCTGCCGGTCTGCAGGCGGGCCACATGGCGGGCCTTGATGGCACGCACCAGTTCATCCACAACGGTCTCCAGCGGCTCGACCTTGCCGGCCAGGTGCAGGTCACCCTTGCGGAATGCGTCGGTGGTGCGGCTCAGCACATCCTGCACGGCCCCCTCCAGCACCTGCAGCTCCTCCTGTGCATCCTTGGAAAACTCAATGCTCTTGGCGTGGATCTCTTCGGCGGAGCTCAGAACATTTACAGAGTGATCGCTGATGCGTTCAAAATCGCTGATGGTGTGGAGCAGAGTGTTCACACTCTGGCTGTCGGCATGGCTCATTTCACGGCTGGACAGCTTGACGAGATAGGTGCCCAGTGCATCCTCATATTTGTCCACCTTTTCCTCTTCCTCCCGCACCTTCTGGGCAAGGGAATCGTCCCACTTGTGGGTCAGGCTCATGGCCTGCACCACGCCCACACGGGCCAGCTCGGCCATGTCTGCAGTGGCGGCGTGGGCACGCTCCACAGCCACGGCGGGAGTGTTCAGCAGGCGCTCATCCAGCAGAGCAAAGCTCTCTTTTTCGGCATCGTCCGGAATGGTGAGGATGGCCAGCTTTTCCAGCCCATTTGCAAAGGGCAGCAGAACAGCGGTGGCCGTCAGGTTGAAGATGGAGTGGACCACGGCAATGCCCCAGGCAGTGACTGTCTCATTGACAAAGGCAAAGTCAAGCAGCAGGTTTGCACCATAGAATGCCGCCGGGGCAGCATCCGGGTCCAGCGCCGCCATGGCGGGCAGCAGCCCATCCGATACCAAACCAAAATGCAGCAGCACCACAGCCAGAATGCCGCCCAGCACGCAGCGCAGCGTCAGCTCTGCACTCATACGGTGCAGTTTATCCGCCGTAGCCTCCGGCTCGGGCAGCTCCGTTTCGGCATGTTCCTCCGGAGACACCGCGTCCTCCGCCTCAGCTTTCAGTTCCGGCTGTGGCGCAGCGGGTGCCTTCTCCGGTGCCTGCTGCGGCTCTTCACCGTCCAGCGGCAGCAGCGGCAGGCTCATGGTGTCCTCTTTTGCGGCAGGCTCCTCTGCCGGGGCCAAAGGTGCCTGCGGTGCGTCCTCGCTCTGCACCTTGCCAAAGAAATCGACCACCGGCTGCTTTTCCGGCTGCTCCGTTTTTTTCGGCTGCGGCACAGGTTCCGGCTGCAGCTCCGGTGCCGTCTCCTTTACCGCTGCAAACACAGCCGCGGGCAGCGGTGCACCGGACGGTTTCTTTTTGCTTTCAGCCGGTTCAGTTTCTGCTGCCGGGGCTGCTTCGGCCCTCGGTGCAGGCTTTTCCGGCTTCTGGTCGCTCAGGCCGTTGATCATCGCCTTGAGCTGTGCCATCTCCTGCTGCTCCTGCTCTTCCTGCGGCAGCAGCACCTCCGGCGCATTCTTGGGGTGCCGGAGAGGCTTTGCCGTGCTGTGCTGCTCTGCGGGTCTTGCCGCCGGGACAGCGCTCTGCCGGGGTGTTTCCGGCTTCACTGCCGCCGGGGGTTCCGCCGTTTGCGGTGCAGATTTTTCCTCCGGCTTTTTGGCGGGTGCTTCCGGCTGTGCATCCTCTGCTTCCTTTTCCAGAAAAGGCCACGGGGCC
>OKUG01000532.1_pt1 | contig 13128 bp, 10 predicted proteins | sample 1606721 | NCBI WGS metagenome assembly OKUG01 (sample SAMEA3882539, study PRJEB24775) | human gut metagenome | biome: human-associated habitat; feature: intestine environment; material: feces | place: Netherlands | collected 2009/2010
TTTTTTCTGTAAGCCTACGATACCACAAGAATCGTGCGGCGGCGCATCATTTGCACGAAATGCGCTCTTTTTTGCACAAACGGTTTTTGGTTTCGTCGGATTTCACAAGGTTTTGCGCTTGTATTTTGTACACATTGCCAAATACGGCATCCAAACATAGACTTTTCCGCACAAACAACGCCCCCTGCACGGCGTTTGCCGATGCAGGGGGCGTAAAACTTCATTTTTTATTCTTGCTGCGGCTGCCCAAGCGGAATCAGCACGCGCAGCTCAAACCAACCCTCGCGGGTCGTAATTGTCGCGGTACCGCCGTATTTTGCGGCAGCGTTTTGTATGCTTTTTACACCGAAGCCATGGTACAAGACATCCTTTTTCGTCGTGACGGGCAGGCCCTTCTCAAATTTCAGCTCACCGTCAAAGCAGTTTTCAATGCGGATGGCCGCAAAGCCTTTTTGCCTCGCCACGCTCAGGTGGATGAGCCTGCGCTCCGGGTCTGTGATTTTGTCGGTGCTCTCGATTGCGTTGTCCAGCGCATTGCCGAACAGGTTGCTGATGTCCATCACGTCCATAAAGTCCAGCGCTGTGCCGTCAGCCACGCAGGTCAATTGAATGTTTTTGGTGCGGCAGGTCAGACTTTTGCCTGTCAGCACCGTGTCCAGCACCTTATTGCCGGTGTCGTTCTGCGCCTCGTAGGCTTTGATTTCCTGCTCCATATTGTCCAGCACGGCATTGCGTTTCTCGCCGCTCTCGGCGCGAAGCACCGCGATTTGGTGCTTCAAGTCATGATATTTTTGGTTGATGAGGTCAATGCTCTCCTGCCGGATTTTGTAGTTTTCATACTGGATGTGCAGCATGTTCCGCAAGGCATCCGCCTCGCGCTGTGTCAATAGATCGCGCAGCTGCGATTGATATGCAAACAGCAGCGCCACGCCGCCAAAGTAGACAACCGTGCGCATTGTGTAAATTTCCATCGTGCCGCGGGCCGAAAACGGCGTGTTCAGCTGCGTATAACTGATGCTGGACAAAATGTAGATGGCCGCCGCCATGACCGCCGCGATGCAGGTCGTGCGGGGCCGAATGTCAAACTGAATGCTGCCCGTGCTGCCGCCATCCTCCAGAAGCCACATCAGGCCGAAGATGATGCCGAACCCCGCCGCAATAAAGAGCACCAACGCAGGCAGGCTTTGCAATACTGCGATGTAACGCGCAAAATATACATACATCTGCCATGTCAGCGCCCCGGCAAAACCCGCCAGAATAAACGCCCGCGTGCAGAAATACCCCACCTGCCAGCGGTCTGCACGGGTGGCCGCCGCCATAAAAAGCAGCATAAGTGCGACAGAAACCGCGTACAGCACATTGAACCGCCAGCCGTTAAAGCCGTCGGTGGCCACAAGGTAGAGTGCCAATACCGCCAATGCACCACCGTACAACGCCGCACGCTTGACCCCGCCGTAGCGCGGTGGCAGAAACCGCAGGTACAAAAGGCAGGCCAGCCAGTCTGCCAGCGCCGTGACAAGGCGCGGAATATCCATCTCATAATAAGGAATTTTCAGCGGCATATCGTCACCCTGCCCCGTTGATATAGTCGTTCAGTGCATCCAGAAATGCCTTGCGCCGCGCTCGGGCCAGCGGCACACGGTCTCCGTGGACGATGGCATCCTCACCGTCCATTCGGTCAACGTGTTCCAGATTCACAAGGCAGCCCTTGTTTACGCGGAAATAACTGTCCTGCGCCAATTTTTCCTCAGTCTCCGTCATGGAGCCCGGGGCGGTCAACTCCCCTTCCGCCGTGTGAAAGACCAAGTCATGCCCGCAGTTCTCGATCCAATAAATGGCCGAGGTGTCCAGCTTATGTGCCGTGCCGTGGGCGTTGATCTGCAAAAAGTGCCGTGCGCGGCGCGCCACTCGCTCCACGGCGCGGCCAAGTCTCTGCGAAAACGCATAGTAGCTGACCGGCTTCAGCACATAGTCCAGCGCATCGACGGCATAGCCCTTGATGGCATACTGCGGCGAATTTGTGATGAAGATAATGATAACCTCGGTGTCGACCTTGCGGATCTCCTCGGCAGCCATCATGCCATCCATAAACTTCATCTCGATGTCCATCAGGATGATGTCATAGACAGCCTTATAGCCAAGTGCGATCTCGTCGCCGTCGGAAAATTCTGTCACGGTAAATTTTTCGCCCGACGCCGCGCTGTATTTGTTAATATATTCGCGCAGCTGGCTGCGGTAGAGCTCGTCGTCTTCGACAAGGGCCAAACGAATCATATCCGGCACGCCCCCTTTTGTTTTAATACTAAATGTAACACGTTCGCCGGAAAATTGCAAGGAAAGCCGCGGATTTCCATTCTTATCGGTTTTCCGTTGCCTTCGGCTGACACTTTCTACCGCCGGACGCACCAATAAAAAACCCGCATTGGTTTTGAATGCCAATGCGGGTTTTGGGTTTACGGGGCGGCAGACAGCTTTACGCTCTCATCAGCGTTCCCTGCAGGCTCTCCAATGCAGCCATGCGGGCGCTGACAGCAAAGACGCTGGCAACGTGGGTCAGCTCGTCGGACCGGATATCCTCCGGGATCGTGCGCGCCAGCACCGTGCAGTGGTCGATGGCGTCAAAGCGGACACCTGCTTTGCGGCACAGCTCCACCGTGCGGTGGGCACAGCCGGGCATCGTGGCCAGGGCCGCCACGGCGTCCGGTGCTTGGGCGGGGTGGGCTGCGCCGGTATCGCGCAGCTCCTTGTCCAGCACAGTGCCAAAATGCTTCACCGCACGGCGGTTCGCGCAGCCCGGCAGCGGTTCCTCCGTTGTCAGGTCCAGCTCCACCGGCTGGCGGATAAAGTCCGTGTACTTCCGTGTCAGGCGGCTGTACTCCCGCTGCAATTCCTTCCTTGTCAGATCCGTATACTGCATACCTTTCCACTCCTCTTTTACTTGCATCGACTATTATACACGTGGGAGTGGTGTATGTAAAAAGTATTTTCTGTATATCTGGTATATAAAATATACATGACAGACTGTCTTAGCAAATTTTTTGGATATGCAGCAAATGACAGCAGCCCTCTCCCCTGCTCTCACAGCTGCGCCAGCGCATCGCGCTCCTGCAGACAGAGGGCGGCGTGGCGGTAGCTGAACACAAAATAGACGATCTCTGCGGCGGCGGTCAGCGCCCAGGAGCAGGGATACAGCAGGTAGAGCGCCGGGATCGTGTGGAAGTGGGCAAAGATCGTGTAGACCCACGCAACGCGGAATACGCAGGACCCCAGAATTACGATGACCGTCGGCCCTACCGTCTTGCCGAGGCCGCGGGAGGCGGCAATCGTGCAGTCCATGAACGCCGAGGTGCAGTAGGCCCAGCCCATGACCATAATGCGCTTCATGCCCGCGTCGATGACAGCGCTCTCGGTCGTGAACAGCGCCAGGAACTGCCGCCCAAAGACGAGCAGTCCGCCGCCCAGCACCGCGCCCAGGCCAAACGAGTAGGCCAGCGCGATGAAGTAGCTTTTCTTGACGCGGTCCAGCTTGCCCGCGCCGTAGTTCTGGCTCATAAAGCTGGCGCAGGCCATGTAAAACGCCGCCATAGCGTCATAAACCATCGCGTCGGCGTTAGCTGCGGCGGAGTTGCCCTTGACCATCAGCGAGTCGAAGGAGTTGACGCCCGCTTGAATAAAGAGGTTGGCAATCGCAAAGATCGCGTTTTGCAGGCCCGCGGGCACGCCCAGCATCAGGATGCGCTTTGTCATGTTGAGGTCCAGCCTTACCTTGCGGAAATCCAGCGCGTAGCAGTCGCTGACCTTTGTCAGCGCGTGCAGGATCAGCCCTGCCGAGACGCACTGGGCAATCGTGCTGGCCAGCGCGACACCGGCGACATCGAGCTTGCAGACGATGACGAAAAACAGGTTGAGCAGGATGTTCAGCACGCCCGCAAACGACAGGTAGGCCAGCGGCTTTTTTGTCTCACCGATAGCGCTGAACACTGCGTTGCCGAAGTTGTAGAGCGCCAGCGCCGGCATACCGAGAAAGTAGACCCGCAGGTACAAAATCGCACCGGGCAGCAGGTCCTCCTTGGTGTTCAGCAGCTCCAGCAGCGCAGGCGAGCCGAACAGGCCGACGAACAGCAGCAGCACACCGGCGGCCAGACTGACCAGCAGCGCCGAATGGACGGTCTTGCTGACGTCCTTGGGGTGCCCGGCACCGTAAAAGCGGGCGACCAGCACGTTGACGCCATTGCTCAAGCCGATCAGAAAGCCGGTGAACAGTGTGACAAACGTCGCCGTCGAGCCCACGGAGCCGAGTGCCGTGGAGCCGGCGAACCGGCCCACAACGGCAACGTCGGACATGTTGAACAGAATTTGTAAAAGGTTGGATAAGGCCAGCGGCAGGCTGACCAGCAGAATTTGTTTGGCCAGCGGCCCTTCGATCATGGTTTTGGATTTTGAGGTGGTGCTCATGATGGATGGTTTTTGCTCCTGTTTTAATTGTGACTGCACAGTAGGGGCCGGGCATGCCCGGCCCTCGCGCGTAAGGCAGATGGGTTCTTGCGGGAAAGCCGCGGGCCGCACATCTGCGGACCCTGCAATTCTGCCTTTCGGTTTGCAGGGGGCGGCGTCCTCGACGCCCCGCGGGCGGATATGCAATCCGCCCTTGCAATTTTCCATTACATCTTGTGATCCGCAAAAATCGGGTCATCCTGCCACAAAACGACCCGACCCGCTGCGCGGGTCTTGTTCATGTCAATGATGCGCTGGTTGCTCGACCCGCGGAAGCGCAGACTGATGTCGTACTGGTCCTGCACAAAGTCGCCGTCCACAAGCACATCTATATATTGTAAAAACTCGTCGGTGACCTCGCATCGCCCGGGACCGGGCTGCCAGATCTCGTGCTCCAGATTGTTGCCGGTGTAGCACCAGATCGTCTTGTTGGGGTACAGCACCTTTACATTTTTAATAAAGGGCAGCAGCTCCCGCTGGTTCTCCGGCTCAAACGGCTCACCGCCCAGCAGCGAAAGCCCATTGATGTAACCCGGGGCCAGACTCTCCAGTATTTCATTGCGAACTTCCTTGGTAAACGGCGCACCGTAGCCGAAATCCCATGCCACGGCATTGAAGCAGTTCGGGCAGTGGCGGCGGCAGCCGGAAACGAACAGGCTCGTGCGCACGCCCTCCCCGTTGGCAATATCACAATATTTAATGGTTGCGTAATTCATGGTGTTCTCCTGTGGGGACATCCCCATATCTTGTGTCGGGCGGGCGTTCCGCCCCCAAACCCTGACATAGTATACCAGCTTTGGGGGCATACTGCAAGGGGGAGCATGATTTTCGAAGAAGATATTTGCACGCTGCATCGACAAACTGTGTAGAACCACTCAAAATCACCAAAATTTCAGTCTTATTTTTGGCAGGGCTTTTTTGCACGTTGAGGCGACGAAAACAGAACATTTTGTTTTCTTTCACTCTCTGGACACTATATCTTGTGGTTTTGTGGATTGACTTTTTGCCCCCGGTGCGGTATTATAGTCTTGCTCGCAAAACGGGCAATTTACGAATCGGCATTTCATCTGCATTCTATACAGTTCGTATTGGACGCACTGTATTTATTTTTTTTGTAAAGAGGAGTCACCATGAAGATCATCAAGCGCAACGGCAGCGAGGCTGTCTTTGACATTACCAAAATTATTGCGGCCATCACGAAGGCTAACAAGGTCGTACCCGATGCCCAGCGCCTGACGAAGCAGCAGATCATCGAGATCAGCGATCATGTGCAGGAGGTCTGCTATGCCCGCGGCCACGCGATGAACGTCGAGGAGATTCAGGACATCGTCGAGGATGCCATCATGGCCACCGGCGCGTATGAGGTTGCCCGCAGGTACATCACCTATCGCTACGTGCAGAGCCTCAAGCGCACCCACAACACGACGGACGACAAGATCCTCTCCCTCATCGAGTGCAACAACGAGGAAGTCAAGCAGGAGAACTCCAACAAGAACCCTACCGTCAACAGCGTACAGCGTGACTATATGGCCGGCGAGGTCAGCAAGGATCTGACCATGCGCATGCTGCTCCCCCCGGAGATCGTTAAGGCGCATGAGGAGGGCATCATCCACTTCCACGATGCCGACTACTACGCCCAGCACATGCACAACTGCGACCTCGTCAATCTGGACGATATGCTGCAGAACGGCACGGTCATCAGCGGCACTTTGATTGAAAAGCCGCACTCCTTCTCCACGGCCTGCAACATTGCCACACAGATCATCGCGCAGGTCGCATCCAGCCAGTACGGCGGCCAGAGCATCAGCCTGACCCACCTGGCCCCCTTTGTTGATGTCAGCCGCAAGAAGATCCGCCGCGACGTCGAGGCCGAGATGAAGGATCTGGGCATTGACCCCGGCGAGGAGAAGATCTCCGAGATCGTGGAGAAGCGCCTGCGCGAGGAGATCAAGCGCGGTGTGCAGACCATCCAGTATCAGGTCGTCACCCTGATGACCACCAACGGCCAGGCCCCGTTCATCACGGTCTTTATGTACCTGAACGAGGCCGGTGACAACCAGCGCCTGAAGTCCGACCTGGCCATCGTCATTGAGGAGATGCTGCGCCAGCGTTACCAGGGCGTCAAGAACGAGGCCGGTGTCTGGATCACCCCCGCCTTCCCCAAGCTCATCTACGTGCTGGAGAACGACAACATCTATGAGGGCCAGCCCTACTACTACCTGACCAAGCTCGCCGCCAAGTGCACCGCCAAGCGGATGGTGCCCGACTACATCAGCGAGAAGAAGATGCTGGAATACAAGGTCGACAAGAACGGCGAGGGCCACTGCTTCACCTGCATGGGCTGCCGCAGCTTTCTGACTCCCTATATCGACGAGAACGGCAAGCCGAAGTACTATGGCCGTTTTAACCAGGGTGTTGTCACCATCAATCTGGTGGACGTGGCCCTGTCCAGCGGCGGCGATTTTGATAAGTTCTGGCAGATTTTTGACGAGCGCCTCGAGCTGTGCCACAAGGCCCTGATGTGCCGCCACAACCGCCTGAAGGGCACGCTGAGCGACGCCGCGCCCATCCTGTGGCAGTACGGCGCGCTGGCCCGTCTGAAGAAGGGCGAGCCCATCGACAAGCTGCTCTACGGCGGCTATTCCACCATCAGTCTGGGCTACGCGGGCCTGTATGAGTGCTGCAAGTATATGACCGGCAAAAGCCACACCGACCCTGCCGCCAAGCCGTTTGCGCTGAACGTTATGCAGCACATGAACGACGCCTGTACTAAGTGGAAGAACCAGCACAACATTGATTTCAGCCTGTACGGCACGCCGTTGGAGTCCACGACCTACAAGTTTGCCAAGTGCCTGCAGAAGCGTTTTGGGCTTGTGCCGGGCATCACGGACCGCAATTATATCACGAACTCCTACCATGTCCACGTGACCGAGCAGATCGACGCCTTCACGAAACTGAAGTTCGAGAGCGACTTCCAGAAGCTCTCCCCGGGTGGTGCCATCAGCTATGTGGAGGTGCCCAACATGCAGGACAACCTCGAGGCCGTTATCAAGGTCATGCAGTTCATCTACGAGAACATCATGTACGCTGAGTTGAACACCAAGAGTGACTACTGCCAGGTCTGCGGCTACGACGGCGAGATCCAGATCGTGCCCGAGGACGGCAAGCTGGTCTGGGAATGCCCCAAGTGCCACAACCGCGACCAGAACAAGCTGAACGTCGCCCGCCGCACCTGCGGCTATATCGGCACCCAGTTCTGGAACCAGGGCCGAACCGCCGAGATCAAGGACAGAGTGCTGCATCTGTAATAGAATAAGTTAGCCCCCGACACCTGCCGCTGTACGGTATTATGTCGGGGGCTTATTATTTTGTAGGGGAGAGGTATTCATCCCTTCCTGGGTACATTGCGCCAGCTGCAGAAAGATTAAGTCCGAGAACCTGCGCCGGGCCTTGCGGTGCCATGCAGTAGGGGCCGCATATGTGCGGCCCCGGCACTGTAAAATAAGCACCCTCTTGCGGGAAAGCCTGCGGGCCGGGCATGCCCGGCCCCTGCGCCGCATCGTATAGCAAAACAGGCAGGCCGCCAATTCTGACGGTCTGCCTGTTGCTGTAGCAGTTGTGAATTTTACTTCGCGTACTCGGTTGCTCGGCTCTCGCGGATGACGCTGACCTTGATCTGGCCGGGGTAATCCAGCTCGTTCTCGATCTTCTTGGCGACATTGCGTGCCAGCAGAATGACCTCGTCGTCGCTGACCTTGTCGGGCTGGACAAGGATGCGGACCTCGCGGCCTGCCTGCACGGCGTAGGAGCTCTCGACGCCCTCAAAGCCGTTGCAGAGAGCCTCCAGTGTTTCCAGACGCTTGATGTAGCTCTCCATGTTCTCGCGGCGGGCACCGGGACGGGCAGCGGAAATCGCGTCGGCGGCCATGATGATGAACGCCAGCGTCGTCTTGGGCTCCACGTCGCCGTGGTGGGCCTCGATGGCGTGGATGACCTGCGGGTTCTCGCGGTATTTCTTGCAGATGTCAACGCCGATCTGGACGTGGCTGCCCTCGATCTCGTGGTCAAGGGCCTTGCCGATGTCATGCAGCAGACCGGCGCGGCGGGCCAGCTGGACATTGACACCCAGCTCACCGGCCATCAGACCGGCCAGCCAGGCCACCTCGAGAGAGTGGCTCAGAACGTTCTGGCCGAAGCTCGTGCGGTACTTCAGGCGGCCAATGAGCTTGACAAGGTCAGGATGCAGGCTGTGAATGCCAAGCTCCATGACGGCCTTGTCGCCTTCGCGCTTCATCTGGATTTCCAGCTCGCGGCGGCACTTGTCCACGGTCTCCTCGATGCGGGCCGGATGGATACGGCCATCGGCAATCAGGCGCTCCAGCGCCATGCGGGCGACCTCGCGGCGGGTCTGGTCAAAGCTGGACAGCGTGATGGCCTCCGGCGTGTCGTCGATGATAAGGTCACAGCCCGTGGCGGTTTCGAGCGCACGGATGTTGCGGCCCTCGCGGCCAATGATACGGCCCTTCATCTCGTCGCTGGGCAGCGGCACAACGCTGACGGTGGCCTCGCTGGTGGCGTCTGCCGCGCAGCGGGCGATAGCCTGACCGATCAGCTCACGGGCGAGGTTGTCGCACTCGTCCTTCATGTTAGCCTGGTAGGCGCTGATCTTCATCGCCTTCTCGTGAGTCAGCTCGTCATCGACCTGCTTGAGCAACACGGCGCGGGCGTCCTCCTTGGACATGGCGGCGATGGTTTCCAGCTTTTCGGTCTGGCGCAGCTTGAGCTGCTCCAGCTCGTCCAGGCGGGCCTCCACGGTCTCACTGCGGCGCTTGAGGTCCTCCTCCTTGCGCTCCATCTGGGCGGTGCGCTTGTCGAGGGCCTCCTCCTTCTGGTCGATGCGGCGCTCCTGGCGGGTGATCTCGGCGCGGCGGTCCTTGATTTCCTTGTCCGCGTCGCTCTTGAGCTTGAAGGCTTCGTCCTTCGCTTCGATGATGGTTTCCTTGCGCTTCTGCTCGGCAGCCTTGATGGCATCATTCACGATGCGCTTGGCTTCCTCCTCAGCGCTGCCGATCTTCGCCTCGGCGGTGCGCTTGCGGTTTTCACCGCCGAGGTAAAAACCAAGCGCCCCGGCAACAGCGGCAGCAACAAGGACCAGCACCACGGTCAAAATTGGTGACATAGTCGGTTTCACTCCTTATCAAAATAGGAGGATGCGCGCAGCGGGACGCTTTTCACTATGACATTGTTGCATGACAAAACGCGGCAGGTCGGCCAAAAAGACACACGATGCCCCTGCGCGCAGAATATACACAAACCGTCATCAGGACGTTAAATATCGTAAAAAAGCGGCGTTCCCGGTGGGCGACACCCTTTAAGGAGCCACGCACAGGCCGCGCCTGCCGTTTGGCTCTTTATTTCCTGTATATAATTTTACTTTGATTTCGTGCAAATGTCAAGATAACACAGGGGGCAAACTGGTATTTTTCATGCAAAACGCCCCGCTTTTGTGCCAGCGGGGCGCAAAGAAATTATTTTTTGCCGCGGTAAACGCCGGCCTTGCGCAGCAGGTCCTTGACGACCTCGGACCCGCAGACCAGCCCGCAGGCGGCGGGCACAAAGGCGTTGCTGGCTGGCACCGTGCGGCGCGCAGCGGTGGGGGCTTCCTCGATTTCCTCCTGCAGCGGCGGCAGGGTCTGCTCCTCCGAAAAGACGACCTTCACCTTGCCCAGGCGGCGCTTGCGGCACTCGAGGCGGATGACCTTGGCCAGCGGGTCCACGGTGGTTTTTTCAATGTCGGCCACGCGGAACGCCGTCGGGTCCAGCTTGTTGGCCGCGCCCATACTGCACAGGATCGGCACCCCGTCCTTTTTGCAGCAACGGATCAGCAGCAGCTTGGCGCTGACCGTGTCGATGCAGTCCAGCACGTAGTCAAACTGCGTCAGGTCTACGTCCGGGGCGGTCTCGGCATTGTAGAACATGCGGTTGGCGTGCACGATGATGGTAGGGTCAATGTCCGCAATGCGGGCGGCCATGGCATCGACCTTGTACTGCCCCAGCGTTGAGTGCAGCGCCACAAGCTGGCGGTTCAGGTTGGAAAGTGCGACGGTGTCGCTGTCAAACAGGCTCAACTCCCCTACCCCGCTGCGGGCCAGTACCTCAACAGCCTGCCCACCGACGCCGCCGATGCCAAAAACGGCCACATGGGCGCGGCGCAGCACGTCCAGTGCGGGTGTGCCCAACTGGGCACGTGTGCGGGTGTATTGATCGGGCATGGTGTTACCTCCATAATAATCTTGCCTCCCTCTGCGAGACAGGCTCCCCCAATATGGGGGAGATGGCGCTTGCGCCAGAAGGGGAGCAGAGGGGACAAGAAGTGTTTTATTTCTTTCTTTTCGCCTTCCGTTCCAGCACCGTCTCATAGCTCGACGACATCTTGTCGGCCATGCAGACAAGCGCGGCCTCGCGGCTGTGGGGTATGTCGGTGGGGTTCAGCGGCCACATGTGGCTCTGGATGATGCCCTTTTCCTTGTCGGTCAGTTTAAACACAGTTTCGGCGTTGTAGCGTGCAATACGAGCATGCTTGAAGCCGTGCCAGTGGGTGATGTTGCTGCAATTATGCCAGTCGTACAGGTAAAAATCGTGCAGGAACGCCCCCTTTACAAGGCTGGCCTCATCCGCGCGGACGTGCAGATGGATGTTGAGCCAGAACGCGATGCGGGTGACGCGCAGACAGTGTTCATAGGTGGTCACGCTGCCGTGCTGGATGAACTTTTGCATTTCCAGCGCGTTCGGGTCATCTGCGATGCCTTTCAAAAGTATGTGCATACGCACTTCTTCTTCGGGGGTCAGTTTGCAGAGCATAGCAATTCCTCCACACGGGCGGCGGTCTCGGCCAGGGGCGCAGTGCCGTCCACCGTCAGGATCGGGCAGGCAAGCTGCTTCTGCCATTCATTATGCAGCACAGCGCTGCGCGTGTCAAGCCCGCCGTCATCATAACCGGCGGCCCACTGCAAAAATGCCTGATGATGGTCGTACATATCGCCGCCCGGCAGAATGCGCGCGCCAAACCGCGCGTACTCACGTTGTTTTATACGCGCCAGCCGGGTGGACGTGTCGGTCACAACGCGCACTGCCAGCGTGAAATCCGGGATGAGAGCATCCCCCCAGCCGACGAGCGAGCCGGAGAGGACAGCGCCGTTTTTTGCGGCGGCAATGTCCTGCCGTATGAGCGGCACACGCTGCTCAATGGGGCGCTTCGTCGTGAATTTCGGGTCAGTGGGCAGCCAGAAATAGTCGTCTGAGTCGAGGAAGGCATACTGAAATTGCTCCGCCAGGTATCGCCCCAGCGTGGACGTCCCGGAGCCGGACGCGCCGTAGATGTGGATGAGTGGTTTCATGTTATTTCACCAGCAAACAGACCGTCTCCACGTGCTTCGTCTGTGGGAACAGGTCTACCGGGCAGAACTTGGCGGCGCGCCAGCCGAGGCGGGTGAAGGCGGCGACGTCGCGGGCGAGGGTCTCGGGGTCGCAGCTGACGTAGACGACGCGGCGCGGCTTCATTTTGTTGACTGCCGCGATGCACTCCGGCGTACTGCCCGCACGGGGCGGGTCAAGGAACACTACATCCGGGTGCAGGCCCTCCCCGGCCGCGGCGGCCATCCATTCGGTGGCGTCGGCGCAGACAAAGCGGGCATTTGCAATTTTGTTGCGGCGGGCGTTGGCGGCGGCGTCCTTCACGGCGGCGGGGTTGCGCTCAACACCGATGACCTGTTTGGCCAGCGGCGCAGCGCAGAGACCAATCGTGCCGATGCCGCAGTAAGCGTCAATAACCGTCTCGCGGCCCGTCAGCTTGGCAAGCTCCAGCGCTTTCTTGTACAAAACCTCGGTCTGTGTGCGGTTGACCTGGTAAAAGCTGCGGGACGAAATGGCAAACTGCGTGCCGCACAGCGTATCCAGCACAAAGCCGGGGCCGTAGAGCGTTTTCTCGCGGCTGCCCAGCACGGCGCTGGAGCGGGTGGGGTTGATATTCTGCACGATGCTGACGACCCAAGGCGCTTTTTTGCGCAGAGCCGTGCAGAAATTCTTGCTGCCGGGCAGGTCGGGGCCGGGCGTGACCAACGTGACCAGCACCTTACCGTCGCCGGAGCTGCGCAGCACGGTATGGCGCAAAAGGCCGGTGCCGCGGTCCTCATCGTAGGCAGTCCAGCGGCAGGCGCGGGCGGCTTCCAGCACAGCGGCAATGGTCTGGTTAATGACGGTATCCTGCAGCAAGCAGTCCGTATACGGCAGCACGCGGTGGGTGCCCGCTGCATAAATGCCGCATGTCAGTCGTCCACGCGGCCCGGTGGCAAAGGTGGCGATGGCCTTGTTACGGTAATGCCAAGGTTCTGCCTGCCCCAGCACGGGGGATACCGGGGCAAACCGCCCCAGCAGGCGTTGTTCCAACTGCTGCTTGTGCTTGAGCTGGTCGGGGTAGGGCTGGTTCAGCAGCGGGCAGCCGCCGCATTTCAATTTATAATTGGTGCAGGTTACAGGCATGGTGTTTGACCTTCTTCCCTTTCAGGGTTTTCAACATTTCTTTGGGCGTGCTATAATATAGTTTATACAGGGGGATCGGCGGTTCCGGGTATGAGC
>OKUG01000536.1_pt1 | contig 13019 bp, 9 predicted proteins | sample 1606721 | NCBI WGS metagenome assembly OKUG01 (sample SAMEA3882539, study PRJEB24775) | human gut metagenome | biome: human-associated habitat; feature: intestine environment; material: feces | place: Netherlands | collected 2009/2010
CAAAGTTATTATGCTTGTTGTTTTCTTTGCGATCATGCTTGGAGTTGGATTTTACTCGAGAAAACACACAAAGGATGTGAATGGATTTGTTCTTGGGGGCAGAAGCGTTGGCCCGTGGCTCACAGCATTTGCCTATGGAACATCTTACTTCTCAGCGGTTATATTCATTGGATATGCCGGACAGTTTGGATGGAAGTACGGAATTGCTTCCACATGGATAGGAATTGGAAATGCGCTGCTTGGCTCACTGGTGGCATGGGTAGTTCTCGGAAGAAGAACAAGACTGCTCACACAGGAGCTTGACACGAGAACTATGCCGGAGTTCTTCGAGAAGAGATACTCCAGCAAGTCATTGAAGCTTTTCTCGTCGATCATCATCTTCATCTTCCTCATTCCATATACAGCGTCACTGTACAACGGACTTTCAAGACTGTTCGGAATGGCGTTCAATGTTGACTATAAGATATGCGTAATCGTCATGGCTGCCCTTACAGGTATATATGTAATCGTTGGTGGATACATGGCGACTGCTATCAACGATTTCATCCAGGGACTCATCATGCTGGTGGGAATCGTGGCAGTCATATATGCGGTACTCAACAACTACGGCGGACTCACAGGAGCACTTGACAGCCTGGCAAGGATAAATGATCCTGCAGTGTCAGATACACCGGGTGTATTTGCATCATTCCTGGGACCTGACGTATTCAATCTGTTCTGTGTTGTCGTGCTGACATCCCTTGGAACATGGGGACTTCCACAGATGGTACAGAAGTTCTATGCCATCAAGGATGAGAGATCCATCAAGACAGGTACAGTTGTGTCGACACTTTTTGCTACGATAGTTGCTGGAGGATGTTATTTCCTCGGCGGATTTGGAAGACTCACAGGTACAGATGTTGCGACAGAGGGATTTGATGCTATCATTCCACATCTGCTTGAGAAGCTTCCTGCAGCCCTTATGGGACTTGTGGTCATACTTGTGCTCTCAGCATCTATGTCCACACTTTCATCTCTGGTTCTTACATCAAGCTCAACGCTTACAATAGACTTTATAAAGCCAGTCATTGCACCTAAGATGGATGAGAAGAAGCAGATACTTATCATGAGGGTCATGCTTGTCATGTTCGTTGCCGTATCGGCTGTCATAGCCATCGTGCAGTACTCAAGCCGTATCACATTCATAGCACAGCTCATGGGCGTTTCATGGGGCGCTATAGCAGGTGCGTTCCTCGCTCCGTTCCTGTATGGCTTATACTGGAAGAAGACAACTGTTGCAGCTTGCTGGACATGTTTTGTATGGGGAACAGGAATCATGACACTGAACTTCATAAGCAACACATGGGGATTGTTTAAGTTCCCTGCAATGATGCAGTCACCTATCAACTGCGGTGCGGTTGCCATGGTTGGAGGACTTATCATCGTTCCTATTGTGAGTCTGTTCACAAAGAAGCCTGACCAGAAGAAGGTTGAGGAAGCATTCTCATGCTATGAGGAGACAGTTACTGTAGCTCACAGGAAGGCACTTGACTAACATAGATATTACACGGTCTTTACACAAAACTTTGTTGAAAGGCCGTGTTTTTTATGTTAATATTATCAGGCGGTAATGTGCATTTGAGGCATGCTGTAATCTATGTGGCAGGAGGCGCAGGGAATGATCACACTGTACAGAACGGATGACAGAATTTTGAGTGAAATACAGGAATATGGTCCTGGTGCCTGGATAGTCATGACTAAGCCAACAATAGATGAGAGTAAGAGCATAGCCGAGAGGTTTGAGATAGATCTGGCGGATGTCAGAGCCGCACTGGATGACGAGGAGAGCTCACGTGTTCAGGTGGAGGACAACTACACACTGATAATCGTGGATATTCCTTCTATAGAGATAAGAAATGAACGAGAGGCATATACAACAATCCCTCTTGGTATCATACTGGTTGCAGACTGCATCATCACCATATGCGCCGAGGAGACTCCTGTGCTTGAGGCCTTTATGGAGGGCAAGGTGAGAGAGTTCAGCACCAAGAAGAGGATGAGGTTCATGTACCAGATACTCTACAGGAACTGTACCACATACCAGTATTATCTGAGAGTCATGGACAGAAGAAGAACCCTTATTGAGCAGCGTATCCAGGAGGAGACCGAGGATGCGGATCTCATAGATCTTCACGAGCTGGAGTCCAACCTCGTATACTTCGCCACATCACTGAGAGCGAATGGAGTAGTTCTTGATAAGCTGACAAGATACGGCAGGATCAAGCAGTACCCGGAGGATAAGGAACTGCTGGACGATGTTCTGGTGGAGAACAAGCAGGCTATCGAGATGACACAGATATACAGGGATATCATAAGTGGTACGAGAGAGCTCATGACGACCATCATCAACAACAGACTGAACAACGCCATGAAGTTTCTGGCGGCCATAACCATCGTCATGGCTGTGCCTACAGTTATATCCGGTGTGTATGGAATGAATGTGGGCACGAAGTGGATGCCATTTGCGAATGTACCATATGGATTTGAGATAGTGTGCGGTATCATACTTGTGATAAGCATAGTTATCGCTATTATATTGAAGAAAAAGAAGATGCTCAAACAGTAGGGCAGATAGAAAAAAGGATCACCGGCGGTTTTGTTGCTGCCGGTGGTCCTTTTTTGTGCCTTTGTTATTTGTTGTTGATAGGTATTCCGTTTACCTCGACCTGATCGGATATCTGGATGACGATGCATTTCCTTCCGTCGATCTCCATGGTCTCTACCAGATCAGTTCTCTCAGGATTCACCTTGATGACCACATCAGGAGTCTTTACCTCAAATGTTTTTGTGTTTGCAACATTTGTCGCGTACATGACAGTTGACTTCTCACGCGGTACAACTATGGCCGGTTCATCCTCCGGGTTCTCAGATGGCTGCTCAGGCGGTGCTGCCGCAGCGGTTACCTTCTCGTAGTGGGCGTCAAAATCTGCCATCTTCTCGTCTGATACTCCGCTCTCTGTCAGCAGGTTCTTTATAGTGTTTTTTGAGAGAGTAAGCGGTTCCGGACTGTCCTTTCTCTGTTCTATCATCTCGTTCAGATTGTCGTGGATGGTTCTTACCATATCGTAATTACAGTCATCTCCCAGAGTCTCAGCAACAATCTCCTGAAATACATCTTTCTGTTCTCCCGCAGTTATAGGAAGAGAAGTGCCAAGGATGTTACTTATGAAGCTGTCGTGAAGCTCCTCCGGTTTTTTGGTGTAGTACAGAACGTTGTGGATATCCGTGCTCCTGTCGATAAATGCCGGGAACAGGAAGCCTATGTCCGGCATGTCGACCACCCAGTCGCGGACTCTGTTGTGGAATGTGCTTTCAACGTCGAAGTAGCTGAGTCCCGCCTTGGACAGGTTGACGTGGCAAATGGAGCACATGATATAGTCATACACCTCGTCTGATGCATCGTCCATCATGATGCCGTCGGTTGTCTTGCCCGGAACATCATATGTATCGTGGATGAGCAGTATGAGGTAGTTGCCGGTGTAATCGTAGTTCTCGATGACCTTGTCATAGAACTCATTTATCAGCTCATCGTTCTCAAGCTTGCTCTTCCTGAGTTTATTCAGGAATTCCTGTGTGCCGCCTTCAAACTCCTGTGAGGTAGGAAATGGCATGGTGACAAGATTCTTGCCAATGCTTCCTGATAAAGTCTTTTTCAGTATTTCAAAATATTTGTATGTTTCTTCTTCCGGCATGGTGAGAAACTGTTCGTTGATGGTCGCCACCTTGTTGCAGTCTCCGTCCACGTAGCATCCGCGGATCTTGCTTATGGAGCATTCCTTTGGAGCAAACAGGTGTCTTATCTCAAGTACGTCTTTTTTTGTCATAAATAAAACTCCGTTTCTATATAGTGATATATTTTGCGTTATAACATCTGCAATGACAGACCGCCTCCTAAGTATACCACAAATAATGACAAGTCTTAAAGATATCTTAAACTTTATAATGGTTGTTTCTTAATGGCAGTATGGCGATAATTGAGAACAGGAGGTGATTGTGGTAAGCTAAGGATAAATACGAAAAAGGTGAGGACAAGAAAAATGTACAATATATTAATATGTGACGATGAAAAAGATATAGTATCAGCTATAGAGATATATCTTAAGACAGCCGGGTATTCGGTGTATAAAGCTTACAATGGTATGGAGGCAGTTGATATGGTAAATTCTAATGACATACAGCTTGTACTCATGGACGTCATGATGCCTCAGATGGACGGTATAACAGCCATGGCAAAGATAAGAGAGAGCAGCAATGTGCCGGTTATCATGCTTACGGCAAAGAGTGAGGATACCGACAAGGTGCTGGGACTTGAGGTCGGCGCAGATGACTATGTGACAAAACCATTTAATCCGGTGGAACTTCTGGCAAGGGTAAAGTCCCAGCTCAGGCGTTACATGCAGCTGGGAGGCGGAGAGACACCAAAGGATAAGCTGGTTATCGGAGGTATAGAACTTGACGACAAATCCAAACAGGTTACACTTGACGGTGAACTTATGCCCCTCACCCCGACGGAGTATGACATCCTGAAACTTCTTATGCAGAATGTGGGAAAGGTATTTTCCACAAAGGAGATATATAAGGCGGTGTGGAAGGAGGATCCTATGGGAGCGGAAGGATCCGTTGCAGTCCACATAAGACATCTAAGAGAAAAGATAGAGATAAATCCTTCGGATCCGAGATACATAAAGGTTATCTGGGGGCGAGGATACAGAATGGAGGGCAAATAGTGGATAAGGCAATATATAAGATACGAGGAAATGTGTTCTTCAAACTTGGAATATATATTCTTGTGGCGGTGCTGGCATATGGAACGCTGTATACAGGCGGTCTGGTGCTGCAGGGAAGCTACCTTGGAGTGTACAGTGATGATGATCAGGGCGCGACGCCGTATGAGAGGCTTGTAAATGATTATGTGGAGGACACAAATTATGCGCTTACCGAAAAGGTGAATGCTTACATCCAGGATACAAGGTCGCAGCTGGAAAGCATTACAACATATAGTCAGCTCGTGAGCGCCGATCATAACGGAGATAAGGTTATAACCGCGGCTGATGTTTTCCGGAGATTGACCAACGCGGATACAACATCTGCGATCAAGTCGTCATACCGGTATGCGGATATGAGCGAACGAGGCGATATCGGCTATATGCTGACGGCAGCCTGCAGTGATGATGCAAATGCAAATACTGGAAAGATAAAAGTAACGACCGGAAATATAAAGCTGATAAATGACGAAGCCCGACTGGACGACAATATATATACGAACGATTATGACAGCACGATAGAAGTGCCTGTTAAAAGATATATTGTGTTTAACAATCTAGGTGATATGGAACAGGGTGAGCAGTATATCAATGCCCTGCTGGGGGAGAACGATCCATATTATGACGAATACACGTATAATGAAGAAAATGACGAAAATGATACTGTGGAGAATGATACAGATTCTGTATTGACAGCGGATGGCAAGTCTATCACCACACAGGATATCATGTATGGCGATTATTACCCGAGTTCAGTTGAAAAACTGTATTTTGACGACACAGACGAGATTGGCAGTTCATCTGGGAATGGCTACTGTCTTGTGCTAAGCTATGATGCATATTCATTTATAAATATCACGGGAAAGTGCTATGTGGACGTGGCAGCTGCTGTAGACAACATCAAAGCGTCAAATCCGGAAATGGTTCAATACATTGGAATATGGAGGATGAAGAGCAAGGGGGTACTGGCAGGATTTGCAGTCATGTTGCTGCTGTGCATCGTCATGTCAATATTTTCAATGGTCAACGCCGGCGTAAAGACAGGGAAGGAGACGATAACTCTCGGCAGATTTGAGAGAACTCCGACTGAGCTTGTGCTGGCTATGGCAGTATGCTCTGCTGCTGCAGCAGTAGGGATCTGCGTTGAAAGCGGTATTGCATCCATATGTGTGAACCAGTATAGGAACTACACATTTGTATCAGAAAATATACAGTACATTGCGTTTTTGGTGCCGGTGGCATGTCTATATTCTGTGGCATTGTTTTTCTTTAATAATATAGTCGCTAAGGTGAAGGCGGGAACATTTTTGGCAGACTGCCTGATAATCCGCACACTGAAGTGGATAGCAAGAAAGACGAAAGCTTGTTTCAGGTATGTGAAAAGTCATATGTCCCTGACGCAGAAGGGCGTATGGGCTTATATAGGTATAACTATAGTAGAGATAATTTTTGTGGCAATCCTGGCAGCAGGCAGCATGAGAGGCCTTCTTTGGGTGGTGATTTATATCATTTTAAAATGGCTGTGCATAGTCGGAATAGTGGCATATCTCATACAGACACAAGAGTTATATAAGTGCGCAAAGGAGATGGCGGAGGGCAATCTGGACAGGAAAGCGGACACAAGCAAAATGTTCTGGGTATTCCGCGCACATGGTGAACACCTCAACCAGATAAGAGACGGCATGTCAAAGGCTGTTGAGGCCAGAATAAAGAGCGAGCATTTGAAGACAGAACTCATAACAAATGTATCCCACGATATAAAGACCCCGCTTACATCCATAATCAACTATGTTGATCTGCTGCAGAAGGGCGATATGGATGAGAAGACAAGACAGGAATATATAGAAGTTCTCTCAAGGCAGTCCGCGAGACTGAAAAAACTCATAGAGGATCTGGTCGAGGCATCCAAGGCATCCACCGGCAATATCCAGATAAACTGGGCAGAGATAGATGCAAATATGCTTCTGGAACAGGCAATAGGAGAGTATGGAGACAAACTGGACAAGGCAGGGCTTAAGGTCGTATTTACGGGATCGGATACACCTGCGGTGGTTATGGCAGATGGACAGCATCTGTGGAGAGTATTCGACAATCTCCTTGCAAATATAAGCAAATATGCGATGCCGGGAACGAGAGTCTACGCATCGGTTATCCGCGGAGATGGCGAGGTAAGGATGGAGTTTAAGAATATATCCAGAGATCCGCTCAATGTGTCCAGTGATGAGCTCATGGAGAGATTTGTCCGTGGAGACAGCTCCAGAAATACGGAGGGAAGCGGACTGGGATTATCTATAGCGAACAGTCTGTGTACTCTGATGAATGCCAGATTTACTATAAGCATAGACGGAGATCTGTTCAAAGCGGCCATAATATTTACAGATAATGGTACTTTATAAAATTAAATTAACATGATTTATTGAAAAATGTTATTGACAACTAATTTGAGTTAGGGCATACTAACCTTGATGATAATATTATCAACAATCAGAAGGAGGCGTGTATGATGACTAACGAAAGATTAGAGACGGACAAGAAGAGTATAGATGATACAGGTATCCAGCGTACAGAGATGCAGAAAGAGATCGTTATCAGCAGACTCAGGGAAAGGGGATGCAGGATAACCAGACAGAGAATGATACTCCTTGACATAATACTCGGGGAAGAGTGTTCTTCCTGCAAGGAGATTTATTATAAGGCGGTCAAGCAGGACAGTCGTATAGGCTCGGCTACAGTGTACAGAATGGTGAATACACTGGAGGATATAGGAGCCATCAACCGTAAAAACATGTATAAGGTTGCCTGTGGTGCCAACTGTGGTATAGAGGATGCCTGTGTCATTGAGCTTGATGATTCATCCAGCATTGAGCTTTCGGCCAAAGAGTGGAACAGGATAATCCGTGCAGGACTTATGGCTGGCGGATATATTGAGAATCAGATGGTGACAGGTGTCAATGTAAAGCCTTGTGGCTGTGGCTCATGTTGTTAATAACGAAGGAGATGATCTACAATGGGTGGAACAATATTGGTAGTGTGCATACTGGTGCTTATAGTAGTGGGTGCAGTTATCAGTTCTGCAAAGCACTTTAAAGGAGAAGGAGGCTGCTGTGGCGGCGGTGGTTCCGTCAAGGTCAAGGGTGACAAGATAAAGGATGTTGTCGCCGTGAAGACTATTTACATAGAGGGAATGCACTGCAGCAACTGTTCAGATCGTGTACAGAATGCATTGAACAGTCTGAGCCAGGTGAACGCAAAAGTCGACCTCAAGAAGAAGCAGGCTGTCGTTAAGCTCGGAAGAGAAGTATCTGATGATGAGCTTAAGAGCTGTGTAGAGAGGTGTGGATACTCAGTAACCGGTATAGGATAAAGTCTTGAATAAAAAATTGTAAAAAATTTTCAAAAAATTGTTGGCAATTCGAATAAGATGTGGTATTATCCATATTGTTGTTGAAAACACAACAGATAAGCGCGAGTGGCTCAGCGGTGGAGCATCTCCTTGCCAAGGAGAGGGTCGCGGGTTCGATTCCCGTCTCGCGCTCTTTTATATTAATTCACACTCAGGATTCAATCCTGATTTTTTTTTGCCCTCAGAAGCGATTGGTAATAAAATTTAAACATTTTTACTATTGAATAAATGACATGTAGTGATATAATCAATCACAATCGTTGAATATCAGAAAAAGTATAATTTTTACGAGGTAATGATTAAATTATGAAAGAGAGACTTAAGAATTTTCATCATTCAGCAGTTTTTATCTGTCTGGTTCTTGCAATTGTTCTGGACGTTGTTCTGGAAGCTCTTGGAAGACATTCGCTGTTTAAGGCGATATCGTATGTGTGGAGTCAGCCGCTCATATTCCTGTATAACTGTTCGATCATTTTCTTTACGCTGACACTTTCGCTGCTCATGAGAAAGAGAATATTCGGATACTGCGTTATATCGTTTGCATGGCTGATACTTGGAATCACGAACTGCATAGTTCTGGGATTCAGAATAACGCCATTTTCAGCTATCGATATGCTTATGGCGAGGAATACGATAACTATCATAGACAAATATTTTAATGTATGGCAGATCGTGCTCATAGCTGCGCTTCTGTTCGTTGCGCTGGCAGCCATCATAGTTCTGTTCATAAAATCGCCGACGGTTACGGGCAATATATATAGAACGAGAACGACTGTGTTTATAGTTGCGACATTCTTCTGTGTAATGCTCTTCACCAAGATCGCGCTCAATGCACAGACTATATCAGATAATTTTGCAAACCTTGCAACGGCATACAACAATTATGGATTTGTATACTGTTTCTCAAACAGTGTGGTCGATGTAGGTATAGGACAGCCGAGTGATTACAGCGAGGATAAGATGCTTGAGATAAAGGACGATTTGGACAGTGTTGGCACAACGGATTCAAAGCTTGGCAAGGACAAGCCAAACGTTATATTTGTACAGCTTGAGTCGTTCATGGATCCGTCATATGTAAAATGCCTCACGTTCAATGAGAATCCTATTCCGAATTTCACAAAGCTGAAGGAGGAATGTACATCAGGATTCCTGACGATGCCGGCGATCGGTGCAGGTACAGCCAACTCGGAATTTGAGGTGCTCACGGGATTTAACGTGGCATATTTCGGTGCAGGTGAGTATCCATATAAGACCATACTTGGCAAGCAGACCATAGAGAGCATGGCGACACAGCTGAAGCTTGATGGTTATTCAACACATGCCATGCACAATCACGATGGTACATTCTATGACAGATACAAGGTGTATAAAAACATGGGATTTGATACATTTACCCCGATGGAGTATATGTACAATCTGGAGCATACTCAGAAGAACTGGGAGAAGGACAATGTCCTTACTGGTGAGATCATGAAGACTCTGTACTCCACCACTGGACGGGATTTCATATTCACCGTCAGCGTACAGGGACATGGAAGATACCCATCAGAGCTTGACGAGGAGAATTACAGTTACCCTATAAAGGTTGCCGGAACAGGCGATGAGAGCCTTGATACACAGTGGACATATTACTGTAACCAGCTCCACGAGATGGACGATTTCATTGGCAAGCTTATAGACAGACTTAAGGCGTATGATGAGCCGGTCGTTCTCGTTATGTATGGAGACCATCTTCCTGGATTTGAGATCACAGAGGACGATATAACCAACGGAGACCTTTACCAGACAGAGTATTTTGTCTGGAGCAATATGAAGAACTTCCCGGTTGAGGATGAGGATATAGAGGCATATCAGCTCAGCACAAAGGTGTTTGATATGCTGGGATTTGAGAAGAGCTATGTGCAGAAGTTCCAGTCAAAGTACAAGCCGGGCTATGCAAACTATGATGATGATCTCGAGAACATTGAGTATGATATGCTTTATGGACAGAGATACATGTATCCTGATGGATGGCCATATGAGCCGACGAATATGAAATACGGCATAAGCAAGATCAGGATCTCGGAGATCACAAAGGGCGTGTATGTGCCACCGGTTGATGAAGAAGCGGATTTCACGGCAAATGATGGTTCCGGGGACGGTGAGAGTGCTGAGGAGCCACAGCCTATGAATGGATATTATATCCACGGAAGCAACTTCAATGAATGTACATTTGTGTGGATAGATGATGCCTTTTTGAAGGAGACTATCTATATAGACAGAGATACGCTGTTTCTTCCATATGAGGACTCGTTTGAGGCGGGCAAGGAGATATCCGTGGCGCAGGTCGGAGACGACAGTATAGATTTCGGAGTGGAAGACACTTATGTATATAAGGGAGATCCTGAAGATCCGGAGGACACAGAGACAAATGTGACCACGGAGACGGAAGAACTGCCTTGACAAGAACTATATAATTTGTTAGCATGTTTAAAAAGTTACATCACCCAACGCGATAAGTGTTGGGTGATGTGTTTTCTCTATTAAGGCTAATTGACGTACATAATGAGCACAATGCTCTTATTAAATATTTTACAGAAAGAGAGAGAAGAAAATGGGTAAGATTATTGGCGAAGGAATTACATTTGATGACGTTTTATTGGTACCTGCTTATTCTGAGGTATTACCAAATGACGTTGACCTTACAACAAAGCTGACACAGAAGATTAAGTTGAATATTCCTCTTATGAGTGCCGGTATGGACACAGTTACAGAGCACAGAATGGCTATTGCCATGGCTCGTCAGGGTGGTATCGGAGTTATCCACAAGAACATGTCCATAGAGAAGCAGGCAGAGGAAGTTGACAAGGTAAAGCGTTCAGAGAACGGTGTAATATCAGATCCATTTTACTTATCTCCAGAGCATACACTGGCAGATGCTGACGAGCTTATGAGCAAGTTCAGAATCTCAGGTGTACCTATCACAGAGGATGGCAAGCTTGTTGGAATCATAACCAACCGTGACCTGAAGTTTGAGAAGGACTACACCAAGAAGATCAAGGAGTCAATGACATCTGAGGGTCTTGTTACAGCAAAGGAGGGAATCACACTTGACGAGGCTAGAGAGATCCTTGGAAAGGCTCGTAAGGAGAAGCTTCCTATCGTTGATGACGATTTCCATCTGAAGGGACTCATCACGATCAAGGATATTGAGAAGCAGATCAAGTACCCATATTCAGCACATGACGCACAGGGCAGACTTCTCTGTGCAGCAGCAGTAGGATGTACAGCCAACATCCTCGACAGAGTTGCAGAGCTCGTATCAGCAAAGGTTGATGCGATAGTTATAGATACAGCACATGGACATTCAGCCAATGTTCTGAGAACCTTCAAGATGGTTAAGGAGAAGTATCCTGACCTTCAGGTTATTGCCGGTAACGTTGCAACAAGATCAGGCGCACAGGCTATGATCGACATGGGTGTAGATGCAGTCAAGATCGGTATCGGACCTGGTTCTATCTGTACAACAAGAGTTGTTGCAGGTATAGGTGTACCACAGATCACAGCTATCATGCAGGCATATGATGCAGCTATGAATGCCGGAATCCCTGTTATCGCAGATGGCGGTATCAAGTATTCAGGAGATATCACAAAGGCTCTGGCAGCAGGTGCCAACGTATGTATGATGGGAAGTCTGTTCGCAGGTACAGATGAGGCTCCTGGTGATTTCGAGCTTTATCAGGGACGTAAGTACAAGGTATACAGAGGTATGGGATCTATAGCAGCCATGGAGAATGGTTCTAAGGACAGATACTTCCAGGAGAACGCAAGAAAGCTTGTCCCAGAGGGCGTTGAGGGCCGTGTGGCATACAAGGGATCACTTGAGGATACAGTATTCCAGCTCATCGGTGGACTTCGTTCAGGTATGGGTTACTGCGGAGCAAAGACAATCGAGGAGCTTCATGAGAAGGCAGAGTTCGTCAAGATTTCAGCAGCTTCACTCAAGGAGAGCCATCCACATGATATCCATATCACAAAGGAAGCTCCTAACTACAGTGTAGAGTAATAGAAATTTGCATAGATGATTTCAGATAAGAGGATGCATATCTGTCAGATATGCATCCTTTTTTCTTGACACCGTTCTGTTATGTGAGATAATGGAGAATAGGTGTCTTAGAAAAGAGGTGTTTGGATATTTATGAAGGTAAACAATCCAGGTAAAAAAGATCTTGACCAGCTTGTGATGCTTGAGCAGGAGACATTTCCTGAGGCTGAGGCAGCAAGCCGGGAGTCTATAGAGCGAAGACTGAAGGCACACAGAGAAACCTTCTGGGTGCTCAAGAAGGACGGACGAATAATAGCAGGTATAAATGGCATTACTACTAATGAGAAGGATTTGAGCGATGCCATGTATACGGGCGAGGACTTCTACGACAAGAAGGGTCGCTGGCTTATGATATTCGGCGTGTCAACTCTGCCGGACTATCAGCACAATGGATATGCGGCGAAGATAATGCATGAGGTTCTTCAGGAGACGGTCAAATGTAAACTCGACGGAGTCGTCCTCACATGTAAAGAGAACATGATCCCATTCTACGAACAATTTGGTTTTGTGGATGAGGGCGTGAGTGAATCTGAGCATGGCGGTGTCGTCTGGCATCAGATGAGGATAAGGCGCAGAGATATAAAACGTGATTATAAGCAGGATGTGATTGATTGTATAGTGATAGTAGTTGTGGCCGCCGTACTGGCATTTCTGCTGGGACGATTTGTGATATTAAACTGTAATGTACCTACTGGTTCCATGCTTGAGACAATACAGCTTGGAGACAATA
>OKUG01000538.1_pt1 | contig 12978 bp, 9 predicted proteins | sample 1606721 | NCBI WGS metagenome assembly OKUG01 (sample SAMEA3882539, study PRJEB24775) | human gut metagenome | biome: human-associated habitat; feature: intestine environment; material: feces | place: Netherlands | collected 2009/2010
TGGAACCTGACTGCTGAGAATGATTCAGCGGAAAACTTTACGCAGGAACAGCAGATGCAGATGGAGCTGGAAAATCCGCTTGGCCTTGATTTCAGCGCTAAAATAGAGCTGAACGGAAAGACACTGCAATCTTCTCACGGCTGTGCAGTAGGCATCATTCCATGTTTGCCGGATGGAGTAGCAAACGAGAAAGTGGCGCAAGCAGCAGCCACGCATTATGGCTTAGACGACTCCTACGGCTGGATGATTTACAGGGAGTCTTATCTGTGGGGCAGAAAACGCCGCCCTGAAATAAAATCACTTTCCATTACGATGGAGCAGCAGCCGTGCCACGTACCCGGCCCGCATTTTAGGACACACGCTCCCGGCGATTCGTTTTCCTTTTCCCATCCAGTCAGCGGAACCGAATACACATTGACTGTGCAGGAATTGGAGCAACAGACAATTTCTCAAGAACAATTTGACTCGAACCGCTGGTTCTACCCAACACATTTTACCGCCATGAGCTATACCCTTTCTCCTGAACCGGACGATGATATTTCAATCTGCGATTGTGCTGAGGGCGACAGGCCTTTGGAAATCACCCCGTGTGCTGACCACTATGCGCCGGAGGCCCAAAACGATATTGCCTGTGTCGGCGTTATTGGCGGCGCGGTTGGCCCAGCCGCAGTTGTGTTCGGAAAGAACGCTCAAGGACATCTACACGCTGTTTGCTCCGCGCTGCATTTTGAGCCAGTGGCGGAAGATATTGAATGGCGCGTTGAGTTTCATGTTGTTCAATTTTCAAACAAAACATTCTTGCTCATATAACGCTGCATATACGCGCCCCCTCATGAGGTCGATCCTCACGAGGGGGCTCTGTTATCAAATTTAACAGACACTGTCTGGCAAATTGAGTTGGTCGCATTATTGCGAACTGCTGACGATTGCAGACCCAGACAAATATAGTTTCTATGAAAAGAATACTATCAACTCCGATTGGTCAATACGCGAATTGAAGCGGCAAATTTCTACTTCTCTTTACCGTTGTGCAAATCGTCGGATAGCTCTCAGGCAGGCAAGGCTATGCGGGTATCCGCTGCCCTCCCGCCCGTACGAGGCGTTCCGACTATGCCGCTGATCAGCAGCGTGCGGCGGCATACCCGCCAAGGGCCTCAGGCGGGGCACGGCAGGCGCGGAACTGTTCGCGTGCCTGAAACTATACCCAACTCTGCGGCGCGGCACAGCGGGGCTCCGAGGGAGCGTCTCGTTGTTTCGGATTCCTAAGCGTCCACGAGAGCGCCAAAGCATAATGACTTTCGTGGCGAAGCGGAACCTATGAAAATCAGTGATTGACCGCAGATTGTCCTAAAAACACAGGGGCGTGTTAAGTCATATAACACGATAGCCTGAGTGAAAATTCTAAAAGCCCGCCGAATAGTTTTACTTCACTCCACGCAACGCAGGCCGCATGATCTGTGCCTCCGCACAGATCATGCGGCCCGTCTTTCTTGACTGCTACAAAGGCAGGCGTTAAACCTGCCGTTTCGTGCAGTATTAAAAACTGCATAGCTGCCGTTTCGTGCAAATATCGACATTTTTAACTTGCCTTTTCGTGCATCCCTGTGTTAAACTAAGGAAAACAACACGACTCTGAAAGTCAGGAGGAATCGGTATGCTGAGGCGGAAAATTTATAATGACCTCGTCGCGTGGAAGCAGCGAAGCGGCGGGACGACAGCGCTGCTGATTGACGGAGCAAGGCGCGTTGGCAAGAGTTTCATTGCCAAGGAGTTCGCAGCGAACGAGTATAAAAGCCATATCATTATTGATTTCGGAAATGTCCCGAAGGATGTGCTGGACATCTTTGAAAATGACAGCACCGACCTCGATATGTTTTTTGCCAAGCTGTCCGTCTTCTTCGGAACACAGCTTTACAACAGAGAGTCCCTCATCGTGTTTGACGAGGTGCAGCAGTTCCCCCGCGCACGGCAGCTTATCAAGTACCTTGTGGCGGATGGGCGCTACGATTATTTGGAAACCGGTTCTCTCATCCGGCTCAAGAAGAACGTCAAGGACATTATCATCCCATCGGAGGAGGAACATCTGGAGATGTTCCCCTTGGACTTTGAGGAATTTCTATGGGCGCTGGGTGATGAGGTCACCGTTCCGTTTATCCGGCAGGCATTCGAGGCGCGAAAACCCTTGGGTCAGGCGGTGCATCGAAAGGTCATGAACAGCTTCCGGCAGTACCTGCTGGTGGGCGGGATGCCACAATCCGTCCTCGCCTACCTGAACGGGAAGGACTTTGCCGCCTCCGATATGGCGAAGCGAAACATTCTGCGACTCTACCGCGACGATGTCGCCAAGTTCGCAGAGGGATACGAGGATAAGGTCTATGCTGTTTTCGACGGTATCCCCGGTCAGCTATCCAAAAAGGAAAAGAAATATCGGCTGAGTTCGCTGGGTGAAAATGCACGTTTCCGTTCCTATGAGGATTCCTTTATCTGGCTGAACGAAGCGATGGTAGTTAATACCTGCTTCAACGCCACCGACCCCAATGTAGGGCTTGCCCTCAGTGCCGACCACGCCACGCAGAAATGCTATATGGCGGACACGGGGTTGCTGGTGACACAGACATTCATGGACAAGGGCTATACGGACAACGAGCTGTATAAAGCCATCCTTTTTGACAAGCTGGACGTAAATGAGGGTATGATTTTGGAAAACATGGTAGCGCAGATGCTCCGATGCCGCGGACACAAGCTCTACTTCTACTCCCGCTGCGATAAGGAGCATCGGGAAAACCATATGGAGGTCGATTTCCTGATTGCCGAGGGCAAAAAAATAGCCCCCATCGAAGTGAAGTCCGGCAGCTACCGCAGCCACGCATCATTGGACAAATTCCGCGCAAAGTTCTCCTCGAAAATCGGTGAGAGCTACATCCTTTACACTAAGGATGTTATGCGCTCCGATAACATCCTTCATCTGCCCATCTACATGGCAATGTTTCTGTAACCATATCCAGCCGACTGCCATCTTTGCGCGGGGTGATCACCCCGCGCCTTCAGCAGAGGCCAGAAGGAAATCTATTTCTTCACCGAGGGCCGCGCGATAAAAGGCCATTTGATGCGGAAAGCAGAAAACAGTGATGGGCTTTCCCACCTGCATCAGTGCCGCATTTTCCTTCAGCACGTGAATCGTTATCAGCGGTCCTATTGTGATGTAATTGCCGGTAACCGGGTCTATCAGCGGGCATACCGTAGATATTCTCGTTGCCGCGTTTCCCGGAATCGTACCCTTCTCCGTGTTCTTCGCATAGCCGGCCTCGCTTATGCTTTCACTGCACGCTGCCTTTAATTTGTGGTAGCCCCAGTTTTGGATATATTCCAAATCTCTCATCCCCTCCCGGCTCATCGGCACGACATAGCGCATACCCCGCGGCACCACCTTGCCGGGTTCCATGGCAAGTGTCCTGCTCAAATCGCGGGGCTTGCGAACCAGCAGAATACAATCGTGCCCCATATCCTTTGCGGTATGCATCCCTCTGAGGACAAAGTCGTCAAAGAGTGCTCGCTCCTTGTTCACCACGCTCGTGCCCCATGACAGTCCCCCCTGCGGCACGACGTATACGGCTGCCGGCATACCGCCGTGCACAACAAACCCCACATACCGGGCAAAGCGTGCAGCCATGCCGTTACCCAGAATGTCCCTCTTTATCTCCAGTACATTGTAGAAGCTGCGGTCATTGCGAGCATCCAGCGGCGGTAAAATCTCCGCAAGGCAGCTTGCTAACGAGGGCTTTCCCTCTTTCATGTTTTCATCGAATACAAGAGGGCGGGTCTCGTAGCCTGCTGCGATAAAAAAGCAATTGGCTCCACTTAGATCCAGCCGCCTGTCCAACGGAATTCGCCGCGTGCAGCTGCCGCCTTTCAAATTGACCCGCCCAACGATTTCTTTCGGCACGCTTGCCAGCCACGGAAAAAGTGATGCGCCATGCGTAAGCAGAAACAAAAGCCCTGCATTTGTGAGGCCGCAGACATGGCGCATCCGCGGGCGGTTTCTTCCGTCGATCCGCACCGTCACCTCGACAGTTTTGTCCTCGATGAGACCCTTGTCTTCCAGCTCGCGTATCGTGCGAACTCCTGCGTCAGCCGTCCGCGCAAAAATAGCAAGGTCATCGCGGCGCACCTGACCGCAAAGGGCGAGTGCGCACAGCATACTGATTTTTATTTTAGAAGGCGTATACATTGTGGTGCTCCTCTCCTCAGTTCTGGTCAGCCGCCCCCTGAATGAGCCGTATCTTATAAACAGTTTACCCTTTTATTCGGGCGGCTGTCATGTGGGTAAAGTATCTTCCGAATTGTCCTATTCGTACAGAGACATTGGCTTTTCCGCCCTTGCAAAACTGCAAAACCCTTGTGCTTCAGCGGGTTTACAGGTCTGCCGACTTGTCTGAAATACGGCATCCGGAATGACCGTGTATTAGTGTGCAAAACACTCTCACCGGGGTGTGATGAATATGGGGTCAAATATCCATTCGGCTCCGCAGTCGCGCCGTCCACATTTCGATAATATGTTCAGGCGTGGGGAGTACGCCGTCCATCGCCGAAACCGTGATGTATGTCCCTGCCGGGAGGAGCTCGGATGCCCTCGTAAAGAAGCGGAAGTCCGCATAAAATCCATCATCGCCAGCCTCGAAATAAGAGCAAATCACGTCGGTAATCGACTTAGTATTATGGTTATCGGAGTCCAGATGTGGGGCAGCTGTATCCCTGTAAATGAAGAGATAGGTAATGCATTTCTTTGCGATTTTCGGCAGCTTTTCTTTCACAGAAAGCACTGACCCGCGCACAGTTTCCACAAACATCGGCGTGTCAAAGATAGCGCGCTTCTGCCCGCTATTGATTACACCATGGGCGCGGATGGAGGGCAGCATAGGCATCCGAACGAGCAACATATTTCCCTCGACAAAAGCGTCAAATGCATGTATTTCACGAGCAATTTTCCGGTAGAGCTGCGTGCATATTTCATCCGAGGGCAACGTTTCATCTGTGCCTAATCCTGCCCTGACCGCGTCAATTTTGCCCATGAGCGTGAGCGTTCTCAGGAGGCTCCAATACGTGTTATTGTCCAATTTTTCAATGGCACTTTCCACCTCTCTTGCCACTGCCTCAGCATATTCCTCATCAGCGAATTCGGCGTTTGCCATCCGTTGAACGGACTGCATTTCAGAGAAAAATCGTATCAATGCCTGCCCGATTTTTTTGTTTAGCGTAAGCAGATTCTCAGCGTCATCATTGATGTTCCGGGTCAGCAAGCGCAGCTTAAACATCGCCTCAGGTACGCGGTAAGCGGTGTGCTGCGCACCGTCTGTGCGGTTCGAAGCTGCCGGCGTACTGGGCTTCATAGGCGGTAAAATGGGGGCAAATTGCATGTTGGAAACCTCCCTGGCATTAGGCACATGTTCCCTTTGGGACTGTGCCAGACACGTTGTTTTGGGGCAGCGAGTTTTTCCCGTTGTAGATCACTACCATAGAGGGAAATGGCGCGGGGTCGGCTGCGTTTCCCTCGTCGTCTGTGAACCGCAGCCGTCCACGAATAAAGCGAATTTCCGCTTTTCCGTAAATGTAATCGTGAAAGTATGCCGTATCTGTCCGCGCGGGGATAAGTAAAATAATTGGATACCCACAGCGCGCCTCTTCAAACGCCTTCCGCACCCATTTACCGATCTCTCTTCCGTAGGGCGGGTTGCAAAATACTGCACCGCCGCGATCCCAGCTCTGCGAAAGTCCGTCCGTTTCGGGGGTATAGTACAGACCGCATTTTGCCGTTTTGTTTGTTGCAGCGGGGTCAAGCACGAAGTTAAACTCGCTATCCAATTTGTCAAAAAAGTCCTGTGGTGTGCACCAGCACATGTTTTTGGAAGATAGCAGTGCCTTGTTCATTTTGCAAACCACCCCTTCGCATTCATGTGTGTGCAGATACAGCTTCCATCTTGTTTTCTTGGACCTTTCCGTTCGTGCTCAGACTGATATGCGAGTCCTTCTGCTATAGCCTGGTTCATGATGAGCGTGCTCATATTAGCATAATATATAAGGTCTTCAAAAAATGAAATGGGGGTTGCGCACTTCTTCAGCTCCGCCACGATGCGCTTTGCGCGCTGGCGGAAAAGCATACAAATCTCGTGCTGAGAAAAGAGTTCTTCCAGTTTCTCCGTGTACTCGTCGATGCGCTTCTTAACTGTGTTATAGCAGCGGTTCACCTTTTTTGCGATGGTACCAATGCTCCAGCCGAGGATATGAAACCGCATGATCATGCGATTTTCCTTCCTCCGCTTAGCTGCAATCTTTTCATCCCGCGCCTGATTTTTGCCGCGCTTTTTTGCCCCTGTAGGCATGGCGGAAATACCGATGGCGGCCTGCTCATCGGCGGTAAGATTCAGCTTCTCTACAATGTAGGCGTTTTTCATTTTGTAGTGCTTTTTTACTGCGGTTGACAGTAGAGACTGAACCTCGCGCTCGGATAGAGCTGGTTTCAATTGTGTGTTGGCCTTCAGTGCCAGTCGAAGAGCTTCTTCTTTGGGGTATCCAGCCATTTGGCAGGCTGAGAACAAAATAAGCAAAAAATAGTCCCGATAGCCCTCCCAGTTTGTGCGCAGCTCCAGCAGCTTCAGCAAAGCGTTTACACGCAGCTCTCCCGCAGCCTGTGCAGACGTAGGCATATAGCGGTAACAAGGCTCAGAAGTTGCTATACTCTTTCTTGGGTAAAACTGAAGATCCTTATATTCCTCTACGAGCGACATCCGAACAGAATGTCGTATTTCGCAGGTACAGTAATTATTTGCGTGAGTGTTAAATGTGCCTGGAATGCGTGTCAATCCTGCAATATTTGAACAATACCCCGAATCGACCGAGTAGCCAATGATCTGCAAGTCGGTGAGAAGATTTTGAATGGCATTTCCAATATGCTTTGAGATTTCGCTTGCCATAAAGCCAAGGCTCGCTGCACACTGGCCGATAAGCCAAATAAGATGGAAACCCCTTCCGCTGTAAACCACAATATTGGGCTCAGGAAGCTCGGTCCATATTTCAAGGCCTTGAGATAACAAGGACAGCGCATCTTCCGGATTTGGACAGTTTGAAGCTTTTTCGTGCGCATCAATATCTACCCAAATCGCGTTCAGCGCAAACAATTCACCAGTGTCCCATGTTTGTGCAGCTTTGAACTGCGCCTTTGTGATATAGTAGTCGGCATCAGCCGAGACATGCATCTGGGAGAGCCATTCTCCCACCTGCTCCGCAGGAACGCTCGCTACCGTCTCCATTGTAGATGTTCCCTTGGGGCGGCGCGCAATTGTCACTATGCCCTTATATTCGGGACGATCTGCTGCATAAATGAGGTCGGCGAAAGTCTTTACGTCGGCTTTGGGAGAATTGTGATTCGCTTGCTTGATGGGATATTTTGTGGGATGCTGGGTACGGAAAGTCGCTTTTTCTTCTTTTGTCCAAGAGTTTTTCATACTGCCTCCAAGGTTTTGGAGGCGATTGCGATGGCATTAGACGGCGTCTTGAAGTTGTCCCTTTATTTGTCCCTTTTTGTCCGTAATTGTCCCCTAAAATGTCCCCGAAGAAATCTACAGAACGAAACATACTGTTACGGACAGGCACAAACAAAAACGCCAGAAACCCTTGTGGTTTCTGGCGTTTTGCAGGTAAGCGGTATAAACTCAGCGCTTGGAGAACTGAGGTGCGCGACGGGCGGCCTTCAGACCGTACTTCTTGCGCTCCCACGATAGAAACCATTGTATTTGCAAGGGATTTGGGGATTATAAGGGAAAAATTGTCCCCTCAATTGTCCCATCTTTTCGCAATCGCCTGTTTTTATATTACAGGTTAGGAATGTTGAATGCGTAATTGACACGCGCTGCCAGAGCGTCCGGCTTGTTGTACTTGGCTTCAGCGTAGATATCCATGGTGATCTTCGAGTTTTCGTGCCCCGCTAAGTACTGCACCGTCTTGGGATCGACACCAGCATAAATCAGATTGGTGATATACGTGTGCCGCAGCATGTGCGGTGTAACGCGAAAGTCAATAGAATAAATCACATGACTGTTATGTGCAGCCCTTTCGCCCAAAGTGGGAACAACCCGATGTTTCGTCTTGGTTCCGTCTGGCGCAATGCGCGTATATTCGCGCGGCTTCGTACTGCGCGTGGTAACATATTTCCACAGGCGGCTATATTGCGAGCCCGACAACAGGCCGCCATTGCGGTTGCAAACCACGTACTCGGAATTGGCCGTATTCTCTTTCTCTTTCAAGTATTGCGCCAATTCCGAGGGGATAGGTACAGTTCGATAAGCCGCCCTACTCTTCAATCTTTCGGTGATATAAGGGCGATTCTTATGGACGTGCCACGCCTCGCGCACAGTAAGTGAGGGCGTTTTTGAGTCAAGATCCACGCTATCCCACCGCAAGGCAAGGATTTCCTCCCGCCTGAGTCCAGTGTACAGCGCAAGCAAAATGAAAGTGTACGGCGGCAATCCCTTAACAGCGTTCAAAAGGATCTGCACTTCCTCGTCTGTCAGCGACTTTCTAGCCTTTGTCGGTGCTTTCCCACCCTTTGCAGGAAGGACAAGTGCGGGATTTTCCGAAATAATTCCGTTTTTGACAGCCTCGCCAAAAATACTTTTGTAGAACATCTGAACCGCACCATAAGTAGACTCTGACAATACGGCAGAGCGTCGCACTGCGGCGAGTATGTCATCGCGCGTTACGTCACACATGAGTTTGTCGCCCAGCGGCTCTACGATATGTTTTTTGATAGTTTGTGCATAATTGTCAAATGTGCTGAGTGCGATAAACGGGGATCTGTTCTCTAGACACAGCTGTGCATATTGCGCAACAGTGGGGCAGTCCCGTTCAAGAGCTTCTCGCGCGACTTTTGCCCGCAATTCTGCGACCTTTTGATCTACTTCACTCTCGGTGCGGCCGTAGAGCGTAACTCGTGTCCCGTCCTGAATGGTAATGCGTGTTCGAAAATACTTTCTTCCCTTGCGAGTGACAGTGCCATATTTAGGTTTTTTGCTGCGTCCCATCAGCGACACCCTCGTTCAGGTACCTCGCCGCGAAAAGCGGGAGCAAAGGCGGTGGATGCGCGGGGCACAGGGCGCGTGTACATTGCCCTGAACTGACGCAATTCCTCCTTGCTGAGAAAGACCTTGCCGCCGGGAACCCGCTGAACATAAGAGATTTTGCCATCCTTGCGGAAACCGTCGAGCAATTTTGCGCTGATGCCAAGATACGCTGCCGCCTCGGCGCGTGAAAGTAACATCCCCATCTTTTCCTCCTTAAAACTGTGTTGTTGATTTTGCGGAGGATTCATGATACAATACATATTGTCCTACAGGTGCATCATGGACCCTACCACGGTGTGCTTGGATGGCTGCCCCCATCTGCAAATGGGGGCAGCCTTTTTATATGGCCCCGCTGCAGAGTAGCTTCCTGCTTCAACGACAGAAATCCGTCTCCACAGGCGTTGATTCCGGGCGAGCCGACCCGTACTGTATGCCGCATCCTGGGTAATAATTCGCCTCCCTTCTTTTTTTGCATCAATCCTAGAAGTCTAGATTTCTCAAAAGTCGTGAACCCCGCTGTGCCGCCGCGACTTTTTGCACTTTTAGATTAACATATATATTTACAAAAGTCAACAGTATGGTTCAAAAAAATAAACATAACCATTTATATTAGTGCATCAACCGTCTAAACACAGGCGCGTTATCTCAACAGATTTATTTATCAAGCCGCATGCTTGACTTTTTTTTATTCAAATGGTACTATTATTTAATGACGGGAGGTGTTCATGTGAGCGAAAAGGTAAATAAGGCAAACGACCTGTACGAATTCGAAGGTTACTATGTAAAGACAATGGCACTCACAGGAAGCAGAGATAGGTTTCCTAGGGACACAAACTTAGTCAAAAATGTAATCAACGTATTTTTACAACAGAACCCCAAGGTATCGCAGGTGGATATTGCAACAAAATATGAGCTATCCCCCAGTTTGTTTTCTCGATTTTTAAGAACCGAGAACGTTAAGTCAAAGCCTGAATGGAATCTGGTTGCATATAGATTAGGGCTGGACATTGACTTGGCGAAGTATATAAGAGACACACGCGAAGTAATCGAACTGATTCAGAGTTGGCAGCTACTCTACTACGGCACTCGCATCATATCTTTTATAGACAAGATATTTGAAACAACCCTCCTCATGCCATATTCGTCAAAACACTCTCCGCGTAGCCGCGGTCTAGATACGAACTATGAGAACATGCATCATTTTTTAGTCAACGAAAAAGGCGATGAAGGATGGTTTTTCTACTACTTTACCGGGCACGACATACTTGCTTCAGATGTGATCCTCGGTTTGCAGAACGATAAGAATATCCCAAGGATTCACACGATCATCATCCTGAACAGCGAAAAGGCATTTGAGGAGTTGAAGCATACTTTGCGCAGGCAAGATTGGCGAGCGAAGCTGCACTATGTTTCGCTGACAGTCATACGTATTGATGATGAAATATCTACTATCCTTGACGAATACACCGATGGTGATTTGGGACTCGCAAGGCGACCTGAGCAAGTAAGCAACTCGGACTCCACATCCACTGTAGCTCCGCAGTAACCACAGCAGCTTTCGCAGACAAAGCTCAGGCAGGGACACTGCTCCTCGCCCGCACCTAACCCCCTAATCCCAGCGTAGCATAATCGAGTATATTGTCAATACGTTCGGAAGGACAAATTCCAAGGAAATCACTCTCTATCTAAGGGAAGGCTACCTGCTGTTTTCGGCAAGTGGTCTTCCTTCATTTATTCAACCGGTGCGGCCTATTCTCGACAACTGGCTCAATGCTTAACTGGCATCCCTGCTCTGACACATCAAATGCGTATTTACGTTTCGTGAGTCGCGCGGCGTATAGCAATTGCCTTCGCAGTCGCACTCAGCCCCTTCAGAGCCCCATAGTGTCATGCCGTGGGGGTAGGCGGGGTTCAAGCACACGGGGAGGCCAACGCCCATCACGCCCGTGCCTGAGTCATTACAGAGAAAGAGCAGCCATTCCTAGGAATGGCTGCTCTTTTGTTCGTTTTGCGATTGGTATTTCAGGGTGTCTGTGGGGTCGGGAGCCATCTACTTACCAATACTTGGGATACTTGCTGGTGCTCTGCTGTTTTTCGGCATACTGCCACCAGGGAACTTGGGTGGCGAAATCCGTCAGCTTGTCCCAGAACTGGTCGGCCAGCGTACCCTTGTCCATGTAAACCGTGACAGTATAGGTCTTGGTGCTGCCATCTTCCATGGTGGCCGTGTAGGTCACGGAGTTGGTGAAGTTCACCGTCTCGCCGCTGCTGGGGGTCAGGGACTTGACGCCGTTGGTAGCAATGACAGGAGCCAGCTTTGTCACATCCGTGCCGCGGGGCATGGTGATGGTAATAGTGTTGGTGGTATTATTCACCGCACCGGCCACGCCGTTGATGGAGAAGGCTGTGATGCCCGTGGAGGTCGTCGCGGCAGTCTCCCACTGACAACTGATGCTCACATTACCCTCAGGCATGATAAAGCGGTTGTTGGTGATTTTCACTGTCTCACCGCCATCAACAGCCAGCGTGTAGGTCAGCGAATCCGCCACCATCTGATAACCGCTGTCGGGCGTTACGGTAACGATAATTTCGTCGCCCGCGTTGGCCTTGGTGCGGTTGGGGGTGATTTTGCCGCCCTTGGGGGCATTCACCGAGATGGTAAACTTACCGGTATCCGGCGTATCGGTGCCACTGCCATAGGCGGCGATCTCCACCTTCAGGGCAGTGCTCCTGCTGCCGGAGGCACTTACCACGACGATGTAGATGTCGCGTGCGCCATCGCCCAGATTGCTGAGAGTGATGGTATTTACGCCTGTAATGGCTGTACCCTTGTTGGAAGAAGCGAGAACATCTTCCTCTGTAGGTGCATCTGCGCCAGAAGCAACAACCTTATAGAAATAGTTGCCTGCAACATTAGAACTGAACTGCACAGATGCGCTACTGTTGCTGATACGTGTAGCGGAGCCGTTGGACAATAATGGAGAGCCAGAATAGACCAACTTAATCGTATAGTCCTTGGTGACAGTTCCTGCTATTGCCTGGAAAGTGACTTCTTCATTTACCGGCATATAACACATAACATCGCCATTAGACCAGTCACCCTCAAACTGTCCCTGCTTCACCTTTACGCCAGCAGGCGTCATGATTTTCAGATACAAGCCGGACAGTCCTTCGGGAATCTTTGCAACTGTCTCTGCCGGTACCGTATCGGGAATGGTGATCGTCCACTTGTCACCGGCCAGAACGCCCGTTGCAAGCTCACTACCAGCCTCACCTTGCAGCAGTGCAACAGAGGTGATCTCTGGCTTGACCTCCGCCAAGGCTACAAATTCTGCCGTTACAGTGACGTCGCTCTTGGGCATCGTGAAAGTGCCAACATTATTATCTGTGGTGACAGAAATGGCATTCTCCTGTGCATCCTTTACGATCCATTTTTTCAGTACATAGCCGCTACCGGGAACAGCGGTCAATGTAATGGTCTTGTCGGGCTGCGAGGTCATATTGGAAGAACTGATCGTGCCGCCTGTCGTCGGTTGAGTCAGCGAAATGCTGTGCCGCTCTGTATCCGTGGTCTTTTTCTCGATTCTTACAGAAATTTGCCACGAATTCCAACTCGGAATCGCAATGGTGCCCTGAACGTCCGTAATGGTTTGCAGCGTCTCAAAAGAATCCATATTTACAACGGTAATCTCTCTGAGAACATAATCCTCATTCAGCATCGTAACGGCGATTTCGAGTTCATCACCCTTTTGCACCTGACAATTCACGTCGGTCAGCGGGCTGCTGTTTTTGCTCAGAGATACCGTTGTGAGGCCCTTTGCACCAGCGGTCGAACCATTATTGCCCGTCATCAGGAAAACAAGGG